>OIDF01000043.1_pt1 | contig 136082 bp, 138 predicted proteins | sample 1581411 | NCBI WGS metagenome assembly OIDF01 (sample SAMEA3882515, study PRJEB24775) | human gut metagenome | biome: human-associated habitat; feature: intestine environment; material: feces | place: Netherlands | collected 2009/2010
TTAAAGCGGCACGCGAGCTGGGTTCAGAACGTCGTGAGACAGTTCGGTCCCTATCTGTTGCGGGCGTAAGAGATTTGAAGGGAGCTGTCCTTAGTACGAGAGGACCGGGATGGACGTACCTCTGGTGCACCAGTTGTCCTGCCAAGGGCATAGCTGGGTAGCTATGTACGGACGAGATAAACGCTGAAAGCATCTAAGCGTGAAACTCTCCCTAAGATGAGATCTCTCATCCTTTATGGAGTAAGGGCCCAGAAAGACGATCTGGTTGATAGGCCGGAGGTGGAAGTACAGCAATGTATGCAGCTGACCGGTACTAATAGCCCGAGGGCTTGACCTACAATCATGCAGGCAATCTAAGCCTTCTCCCATTTGACTTCTTTGTTCGGTTTTCAGGGTACAAGTTTATAGAGAAGTTGGTGCTGATTAGGGCGAGGGTCCACCCGTTCCCATCCCGAACACGGAAGTTAAGCTCGCTTCTGCTGACAATACTTGGCTGGAGACGGCCCGGGAAGATAGGTAGCGCCAACACGAAGAAACACCGCTCATCCGAGCGGTGTTTCTCTTTTTATCCACCGTGTCCGGACTGGGTGGGCGGCTGCGCACGAAAACCGTGTGTTAAGCGTGCCTACAAAAGCAAAACCACCCGCCAAGCGGGTGGTTTTGCTTATATACCATTTTATGTCAGCGCAAACCGATAGAGGATCGAGTCCTGCCACGATTCCTCGTTGTTCAAGTCCTCTCCAATCACCACGCCGCCCATGCGCTCATAAAATTTGCGGGCATTGTGGTTCTGGGGAACGCAGTGGCACACAAAGAAGGAGAAACCATGCTCCCTACAAAACGCCGCGACAAAATCAAAGGCGCACCGCCCAATGCCCTGCCGCTGCCATTCGGAGACGATATACAGCGATTGCAGGGTGACCACGTCGCCGCGGTGTATCGCCAGATAGCCGATGTTCTGCCGCTCCTTCTGGATGAGATACACCGCGTATTTCGGATCGTGCAGCCGCCGCAGCTCCTGCTCATGGTGCCAGTCCCATGCAAAGTCGTCCAGCATCTGGTCGGGATAGATGCCACGGTATGTCGTACCCCAGATCCTATGCCGCAGGCCGACGATAGCCGCCGCGTCCGCGTCTGTAGCTGTCGTGAAATTTACATCCGCTGTCATATACCGTTCCTCCATATTCGTATTGCCCTGCGCGGGATGCGTCAGCCGCGCATAAAGCCGCAGCAGCCCAGCTCCGAAAGCTCCAAAAAGCCCAGCGACCGGTAAAACGCCACTGTTTTAGGCGTATTATCCGTTAACAACTGGATTTGCCGGACATGGGCGTATCTGTCGAGCACCGCTTTGAGCAGCACCGTGCCGATGCCCTGCCGCTGTTTTTCGGGATACACCAGAATATCCTGCACAAATATCACCGTGGCGCCGTCGCCGACCACGCGGATGAGACCCAGCAGCGTGTCCTTCTCATAGGCTGCCAGGATCAGCAGGGAGTTCTGAAAGCCATGCTCCAGCGCTGCCATGTCTGCTGTATACGCTGTCCAGCCAACCTGTGTATAGAGGGGAAGAATTTCATCTGTTCTGAATTTTGTATATTCCCTTATTTCCATGCTGCCCTCCTGTCTTTCCTGCACCGCTCAGTCACCGTCGGCGAGCTTTTTCTCCGTCTCTGCCCGGATGGCCTTCCGAAGCGCGGTGAGGTAGGGGGAGAACGCCACATTTTCATCGGCGTAGGTCAGATTCAGCGCACGCTCCCGGGGAAGCCATGTGGTCAGCGGCGCCTCGTTGTGCTGGATGACAGCCTCCAGCTTGTCCAGCGCCTTATAGAGCTTGGCCTCCTCGGTTTCCAGCGCATCCATCTCCGCGTACAGCGTGGCCATCTCTGCGCAGTAGGGGGCGGGGAGGGACGAGACCCACCGAGCCAGCAGGGCATCCTCCTTTTCCGTATCGGCGTCGGTCTTCAAGAAGGAGGGGATATCGCCGGTAAAGCACTCGCCCAGGTCATGGATAAGGCACATCCGCAGCACCTTGTCCATATCCAGCGCGGGAAACTCATCCCGCAGGAGGAACGCCATCAGCGCCAGACGCCAGCTGTGCTCTGCCACGCTCTCCCGGCGTCCGCCGGAGGTGTCACAGTGGCGGGTGGTGTCCTTCAACTTCTCTGCGGTGTGCAGGATCTGCAGCAGCTCTTCAGGCTTCATAGGCGTGGCCTCCCATTTGTTCGTTTTGAAAAAGTATAGCAAACCGTGGCTGCGCGGTCAACGGTTGCACAGAAAAGAATTATAGTGTACAATAGCCATAATCTGGACAACAACGCCGCCCTGTCCGAAGCGTGGCGGGAAAGTGAGGGAAGTATGGGCCTTTTGTACGCATTGGAGTCGATCCGAACGCCGCTGCTGGACAAAATTCTGGGCGCGGTGACATATCTGGGCGATGAGCTCTGTTTCATGGTGTTTGCCGTGGGCGTGTTCTGGTGCATCAGCAAGCGGATGGGCTACTACCTGATGACCGTGGGCTTTTTCGGCACCATCCTCAACCAGTTTCTGAAAATTCTGTGCGCCATCCCCCGCCCGTGGGTCAAGGACCCCAACTTCACCATTGTGGAGAGCGCCAGAGCGGGCGCGTCGGGCTACTCCTTCCCCAGCGGCCACACGCAGAACGCGGTGACGCTGTACGGCGGCACGGCGCGGTACACCAAGACGCCGTGGCTGCGGTGGGTGTGCATCGCGGTGATGGTGCTGATCTGCTTCAGCCGAATGTATCTGGGCGTCCACACGCCGCTGGACGTGGGTGTGGCGCTGGCCATGGGCGCGGTGCTGGTGCTGGCGCTCTATCCGGTGATGGAGGAGGCCGACCGTCGGCCGTGGGTGCTGACGTGGGTCATTGAATTCATGGTGGTGTGCAGCGGGGCGTTCGTGGCGTACCTGTACCTGCGGGGCGACACGGGGGTCACGGCGGAGGACACCGCCAACTATGTCAGCGCCCTGTCCAACGGCTGGAAGTTCGTAGGCGCTACGCTGGGCCTGCTGGCCACCAACATTCTGGATCGGCGGTATATCCGCTTTGAGACGGAGGCGGTGTGGTGGGCGCAGCTCATCAAGCTGGTGGTGGGCTTCGGGCTGCTGCTGGCTATCCGGTCGGGGCTGAAAGCGCCGCTGATCGCGCTGTGCGGCGGCGCGGCGGAGATCGCCGGCGGCATCCGCTATCTGCTGATCGTGCTGTTCGCCGGATGTGTGTGGCCCCTGACATTCTGGGGCTTCAGCCGCTTGGGAAGAAGATAAGGAAATACAAAACAGCCCCCGCTCCGATGCAAACGGAGCGGGGGCTGTGCTTTACTGCGTGATGGCCAGCGCGCGGGCGGCGCCGATGTCGCCGATGGCGATGTAGGAGAAGTCATCTGCATCCCAGCGGCCGGAGATATGGTTGTCGGTAACGGTGCGCTCCGTCCACAGCCGGATCACGGCGCAGGAGCGGTCGGATGCCGCGGAGATGCTGTGGAGGGGGGCGGCCACCCAGAAGCCGGAGTCATCCACAACGAAGAGGGAATCGGCGGTGCCGCCGTGGAACTGGGCGCGGAGGGCGGCGCATGACAGCACGCCGGGGATGTCGCAGCTGCCGGTGTATGTACTGCGGCGGAACGTGCCGTGGAAGGATACGGGAACCTCCTCCGCCGTGCCGTCGTCGGGGACAGTGCAGAGATAGCCGACGCCGTCGTAGTCGATGGCGACACCTCTGTCCCACGACGCGAAGATGAGTACGCCGGTGAACACCAGCAGGGCGGTGAGCCAGACCCAACGGGAGCGGAAAAATTGCCGCATGAAAACGCCTCCTTACGTATATGACCTCTGCATATGAGTATAGCAGGAGTGAGGGAAAAATAGCAAGAAAAAAGTTGTGCGCCGCACAGCGGCACACAACTTTTTTGTATAGAGGTCAAGCGCTCTCCTTCGGCTTTTTCAGCGCCACAACGACACCGGCAGTGATGAGCACCGCGCCGATGACGCTCATGAGGGTGATCTGCTCATGGAGCAGCAGATAGCCTACCGCCAGCGTCACAAAGGGGGAGGCGTACAGGTAGTTGTTGGTGACCACCACGCCCAACCGCTGGAAGGCGATGTTCCAGATGGCAAAGCACACGGCGTTGCCGAACACGCCCAGAAACAGCCAGCTCAGCAGGATGGAGGGGGTGGTGAACAGAGGGTGCAGATCGGGCATCCCGTCCGTCAGCAGCATCAGCGGCACGGAGGTCAGAAAGCCCCAGAGCATGACCCGGCGGGTGATGATGAAGTTGTCGTACTGCTCGGTATATTTCTTGACCAGAATGGAGTACACGGCCCACATAAAGGCGGTGGCCAGCGCCAGCAGGTCGCCCTTGGGACTGAGATGGAACGTCATCTGCCCGTTGAGCACCACCAGCACCACGCCGGCGAGGGCGACGACGGCGCCGATGTACACAAACTTGCCCAGACGCTCGCCGCTGCGGGAGAAAAGCTGGGCCAGAATCACCGTCAGGATGGGCGCCAGCGCCACAAGGATGCTGACGTTGGCGGCGTAGGTGTAGGTGAGGGCGGTATTTTGCAGGAAGAAGTAGAGCGTGCCGCCGGTGACGCCGACGAGGATGAGCATCAGCTCGTCCTTCCGGGGGAGCTTCAGGGTCTTGGGGCGCAGCACCCACAGCGTCACATAGGCAAGCGCCATGCGTAGGGGGATGATCTGGATGGCGGTATAGGCCTTCAGCAGCTCCTTGGTCAGCACAAAGCAGCTGCCCCAGACCAGGATGGTAAACATGGCGTAGACGTGGCCCATCGCCTTTTTCGATGCAGACATATGCGTTCGCTCCTAACAACTGGATTTCCGGCGCACAGACGGCCGGAGGAAAACCACAAACATATATTATAGTGGATCATGGGAGAAAAATCCAGTGGGAGTTTCACAAAACCGGCGAAAACGGGAAATTAGTCAAAACTTAAGGGATGCCGCGGCGAAAGCTGTTGAAGCAGGGCGGGAACTGTGGTATACTGCCAAGGGTGGCGTCAAGTCTGACGACCCGCTTTTTTGGAGATAATGCAGGAGGGGCAGCATGAAAACAACCTTGGTCATTATGGCGGCGGGCCTTGGTTCCCGCTATGGCGGCAATAAGCAGACAGACGGCGTGGGGCCAAACGGGGAGATCCTCATGGAGTACGGCGTCTACGACGCGGTGCGCGCCGGATTTGATAAGATCGTGTTCATCATCAAGCCGGATATGCTGGAACTGATGAAGCGGCTGTGCGGCGATATGGCGTCCCGCCTGCGGACGCCGGAGGGACAACCGGTGGAGGTGTGCTACGCTTTTCAGGATTTTTCCTCCGTGCCGGACTTTTACCGCATCCCGGAGGGACGGACAAAGCCCTTCGGCACCACCCACGCGGTGCTGTGTACGCGGGAGTTTGTTCACGAGCCGTTCTGCGTCATCAACGCCGACGACTACTACGGTGTGGACGCCTATCGCACCATTTACGAGGAGCTGCAGCGCCTGCCGGAGCGGGGCGCGGCCACCATGGTGGGGTATCTGCTGAAGAACACGGTGACGAAATACGGCACGGTATCCCGGGGCGTCTGCCGGGCGCAGGACGGCTATCTGGCGGACATCCACGAGACGCTGAAGATCCGGCTGCGGGAGGACGGCACCATCTTCGACGAGGACAGCGGCGCGCTGCTGGAGCCGGACACGGTGGTATCCATGAACTTCTGGGGCTTCATGCCGTCGATCTTTGACGAGCTGGCGCGCTATTTCGAGACGTTCCTGCGCCGTGACGCGGGGGAGAATGTCAAGGCGGAGTGCCTGCTGCCCAATATGGTGGGCGAGCTGCTGCGGGAGGGACGCCTGTCGGTGTCCGTCCTACAGTCGAAGGACCGGTGGTTCGGCATGACGTACCACGAGGATCGGGCGCGTGTGGCATCGGAGCTGCAAACGCTCCACGAGGCAGGGGTATACCCGGAGAAATTGAGGTAAAAAGCAATGGATGAAAGAGAACGGAGAAGACAGCGCCGCTACCGGGAGGCTATGCGCAACCGTGTTATCGCGGTGGTGTTCCTGGCGGCGCTGATCGTGGGCATCGTCTTTATCGTAAAGGGGTGCCGGGATAAAAAGCAGGCGGAGGAGGAGCGGCGGCAGCAGGCGGCAGAGGCGCTGGCGCAGCAGAACACGCAGAAGGAGCCGGCGAGCGCCAAGCCGTCGGCGGCGAATAACGAGCTGCTGACGCTGGTGAATCCGTGGAACAAGCTGCCGGAGGATTGGCAGGTGGACCCGGTGGATCTGAGCAACGGCTTACAGGTGGATCGCCGGTGCTACGACGCCCTGCAAAGCATGATGGACGCCTGCCGCGAGGCGGGGAATGAGCCGCTGATCTGCTCGGCCTATCGGTCTATGGAGACGCAGCAGAGCCTGTTCGACCAGAAGGTGGCCAAGCTGGAGGCGGCGGGCAAGAGCCACGACGAGGCGGTACAGGAGACCGCCAAGGAGATCGCGGTGCCGGGTACCAGCGAGCATCAGCTGGGCCTGACGGTGGACATCGTAGACATGGGCAACCAGAATCTCACGGAGGAACAGGAGCAGACCCCCACCCAGAAGTGGCTGATGGCCAACTCCTGGCGGTATGGCTTCATCCACCGCTACCCCACCGGCAAGAGCGAGATCACCGGCATCATCTATGAGCCGTGGCACTACCGCTATGTGGGCAAGGAGGCGGCGCAGGAGATCTTCAACAAGGGCATTACGCTGGAGGAGTATCTGGGCGCGACCCACTGAAAAAAAGACAAGAGCCGCGGCAAAGCCGCGGCTCTTACGCTGTGTGCCGTGTTACTTGCAGTTCTTGGCGTTTTTGGTGTTCTTCGTATTCTTGCCGGTGTTGGGGATATTCTGCTCGGTAGTGTTCTGTTCGTTCTTGGTGTTCTTGCGTTCCTCCATGTGAGGCACCTCCTTTTCAATAGGTACAGGGTCAGTATGACCGGAAAATTCCCGGTTATGCACAAAATAATCAAGAAAAAATGTAAAATTCCAGTTGACAAACGGGCGCGGGTACGGTATACTACTCAGGAAAACAAAGAAGGTCGGTGCATCCGCCTCACCTCCCGCCGCAGGCAAAGAGGTCAACAGCGTCAGCAGAGTACCCAGAGGGGTGGTCTGTTTTGTTGCGCGGATGCCGAGAGCATTCGCGTTTTTATTTTGGATTGGAGGTGCTTCGGTATTAGCAAGGTACAGCATCAACTGAATGATGAGATCAACGACAAGGAGATCCGATTGATCGGCGAAGGCGGAGAGCAGATGGGCATCGTGTCCAGTGAAGAGGCCCTGCGCATCGCGGAGGAGCATGGGCTGGATCTGGTGAAGATCTCCCCGCAGGCAACGCCCCCTGTGTGCAAGCTGATGAATTACGGCAAGTACAAATTCGAGCAGAGCAAGCGCGAGAAGGAAGCCAAGAAGAACCAGCACGTTGTGGAGATCAAGGAGATCCGGATGTCCCCGGGCATTGACGTAGGCGACTTCAACACCAAGCTGAAGAACGCCCAGAAGTTCCTGTCCGACGGCAACCGCGTCAAGGTATCCGTCCGCTTCCGCGGTCGTGAGATGGCGCACACCGACATTGGCCGCGATCTTCTCAATAAGTTTGCAGACCTGTGTACCGAAGTGGCGACCCTCGACAAGGCTGCCAAGCTGGAGGGACGGAATATGTCGATCTTCCTGTCCCCCAAGGCCGGCAAGTAACAGCAATTTTCCCAAAGCGATCATTTTGGAAGGAGAAATATTATGCCTAAACTGAAGACCCATAGCGGCGCAAAGAAGCGCTTCAACCTGACGAAATCCGGCAAGGTCAAGAGAGCTCATGCGTTCAAGAGCCACATCCTGACCAAGAAGGACACCAAGCGTGGCCGTCGTCTGCGCAGCACTACCTATGCTGACTGCACCAATGATGCGACCATCCGCAAGATGATCCCTTACAAATAAGAGACGGAATCGTTAGAATAGGAGGCAATTGAAATATGGCACGTGTTAAAGGCGCAATGATGGCGCGTAAAAGAAGAAACAAGACTCTGAAGATGGCCAAGGGTTACTGGGGTGCTAAGTCCAAGCACTTCAAGATGGCCAACGAGCAGGTCATGAAGTCCCTGACCTACGCCTATGTGGGTCGTCGTCTGAAGAAGCGGGACTTCCGTCAGCTGTGGATCACCCGTATCTCCGCCGCTGTCAAGCCCCAGGGCCTGAACTACTCCACCTTCATGCACGGTCTGAAGGTCGCCGGCATCCAGATCAACCGCAAGATGCTGTCCGAGATGGCGATCAACGACGCCGTGGCGTTTGCCGCTCTGTGCGACATCGCCAAGAAGGCTATCTGAATCACACCACAGCGCTCTGTCTGACAGGGCGCTGTGCTTTTTATCCGCGGCGCAAGAAACAGTGGAAAAATGCGAGGGGCTTTGCTATAATGCGATATTGGGTATCGTAAGAAACAAATTCACCGGCATAAGCCGTGGAAAGGATGATAAAAATATGTATTGTACGAGAAAAGTCAATGATGATTATACATGGGTCGGCGCCGACTGCCGGCGTCTGGCGCTGTTTGAAGGTGTGTTCGGCGTGCCGGACGGTATCAGCTTCAACAGCTACCTGCTGACGGACGAGAAGACCGTGCTGTTCGACGGCGTGGACAGCGTGGTGCGCCGCACGTTCCGGGAGAATCTGGCCCACGCGCTGGCAGGACGGGAGCTGGACTACATCGTGGTACACCACATGGAGCCGGATCACGCGGCGGAGCTGGCGGATCTGGCCAAGGACTATCCCAAGGCGCAGTTCATGTGCAGCGCCATGGCCAAGACCATGGTGGGGCAGTTCTTCGGCCCGGAGGTGGCGGGGCGCATCACCGTCATCAAGGAGGGGGATACCCTCTGCACCGGCCGGCATACCCTGCGCTTTGTGGCGGCGCCCATGGTCCACTGGCCGGAGGTGATGATGACCTACGACGAGACGGACAAGCTGCTGCTGTCGGCGGACGCCTTCGGCTGCTTCGGCGCACTGAACGGGGCGCTGTTTGCCGATGAGGTGGACTTCGACCGGGACTATCTGGACGAGGCGCGGCGGTACTACACCAACATCGTGGGCAAGTACGGCCCGCAGGTGCAGACGGTGCTGCAAAAGGCCGGGACGCTGGATATCCGGATGCTGCTGCCGCTTCACGGCTTCGTGTGGCGGAAGGATCTGGGGTATTTCCTGGAAAAGTACGACCTGTGGAGCCGCTACGAGCCGGAGGTACGGGGCGTGATGATCGCCTATGCCTCGGTGTACGGCGATACGGAGAACGCCGCCAACGTGCTGGCCTGCCGTCTGGCGGAGCGGGGCATAAAGGTGACGATGTTCGACGCCTCGGTGACGCCGGCATCCTATATCGTGTCCGCCGCCTTCCGGTACAGCCATCTGGTGTTCGCGTCCACCACCTATAACATGGGCATCTTCGTCACCATGGAGCAGCTGCTCCACGACATCGTGGCCCATCAGCTGGCGAACCGCCGGTACGCCCTGATCGAGAACGGCTCGTGGTCGCCGGTCAGCGGCAAGAAGATGCAGGAGCTGCTGGCGCCGCTGAAGGGCTGGTCGGAGATCCAGACGCCGCTGACGGTCAAGTCGGCGCTGCGGCCGGATCAGGACGCGCAGATGGAGCGTCTGGCAGACGCCATCGCCGCCGATGTGCGGGAGGAGAAAGCGGAGCAGACGGCCTCCGGCGAGGCCAAGCACCGCTATGTATGCAAGGTGTGCGGCTACGTCTACGAGGGCGATACGCTGCCGGAGGACTATAAGTGTCCCCTGTGCGGCGCCGGTGCGGCGTATTTTCAGGAGGAAGCCTGACGCACGGTAAAAAAGTGAGAGTTTTTCCGTAAAAGATACGAAATTTTCCTTGCAAAGCGGGGAAACTTGTGCTATTATATTTCGGTGAATCCGCACAGCTTCGGACTGTCGGTCGGTGCCGCAAGGTTGGCCGGCGGGAGGATGGAGCTGGAGGTACAAACTAAAAACAAAAGGAGAAACAACAAAAATGGCAAATCAGAACGTCGTATCCATGAAGGCCCTGCTGGAGGCCGGTGTACACTTCGGTCATCAGACCCGCCGCTGGAACCCCAAGATGGCTCCCTACATCTACACCGAGCGCAACGGCATCTATATCATCGACCTGCAGAAGACCGTGAAGAAGCTGGAGGAGGCTTATGCCTTCGTGCGTCAGCTGTCCGAGAACGGCCAGTCCCTGCTGTTCGTGGGTACCAAGAAGCAGGCCCAGGAGGCCATCAAGGACGAGGCTACCCGCTGCGGTATGTACTACGTCAACGCCCGTTGGCTGGGCGGTATGATGACCAACTTCAAGACCATGCGCACCCGTATCGACCGCCTGAACCAGCTGAAGACCATGCAGGCTGACGGCACCTTCGATATGCTGCCCAAGAAGGAAGTCATCAAGCACCTGGGCGAGATCGAGAAGCTGGAGAAGTATCTGGGCGGCGTGAAGGAAATGAAGAAGCTGCCCGGCGCTCTGTTCATCGTGGATACCCGCAAGGAGCGCAACGCCATCGCCGAGGCACACCGTCTGGGCATTCCCGTTGTGGCCATCGCCGATACCAACTGCGATCCCGACGAGATCGATTATCCCATCCCCGGCAACGATGACGCCATCCGCGCCATCAAGCTGATCGCTTCCGTCATGGCCAACGCCATGATCGAGGGCCGTCAGGGCGAGCAGAACGAGGCGGCCGCCGAGGGCAAGGACGCCGAGTAAGTCTGATAAAACACCGCGTAACCTCACGGGGCAGGGAAGTGTCCCTGCCCCTTTTTCAACCAATATTTTACAGGAGGAAACTAAAATGGCATTTACTGCTGCTGATGTGAAGACCCTGCGCGAGATGACCAGCGTGGGCATGATGGACTGCAAGAAGGCGCTTGTCGAGTGCGACGGCGATATGGATAAGGCTGTTGAGTGGCTGCGTGAGAAGGGCCTGGCCAAGGCTGCCAAGAAGGCCGGCCGCATCGCCGCCGAGGGTATGTCCTACGCGCTGACCGAGAACGGTGTGGGCGTCGTGGTGGAGGTCAACTGCGAGACCGACTTCTGCGCCAAGAGCGAGCTGTTCGTGGCCTTCGTGAAGGATATCGCCAAGACCATCGCGGAGAACGATCCCGCCGATGTGGACGCGCTGATGAACTGCAAGTACACCGGCACCAAGCTGACCGTTTCCGAGACCATGCCCGAGAAGGTTATGTCCATCGGCGAGAACCTGCAGATCCGCCGCTTCGTCCGTTTCTCCGAGAACACCAGCGTGGGCTATGTCCATGCCGGCGGCAAGATCGGCGTGCTGGTGAATCTGGCAGTGGAGGGCGGCGTGGACGCCACCGAGATCGGCAAGAACATCGCCATGCAGATCGCCGCGCTGAATCCCCGCTTCTGGGATAAGTCCCAGGTCACCGAGGAGGTTCTGGCCGAGGAGAAGAAGGTCGCTCTGGCTCTGATGGACACCGATCCCAAGATGGCCTCCAAGCCCGAGGCTGTGAAGGAAAAGATCGTCATGGGCAAGATGAACAAGTTCTACGAGGAGAACTGCCTGCTGCAGATGGAGTTCGTCCGCAGCGATCTCTTCCAGGGCTCCGTGGGGAACTATGTGGCCGACGCTGCCAAGAAGCTGGGCGGCTCCGTCAAGTTCGTGGACGCCGTGCGCTACCAGACCGGCGAGGGCATCGAGAAGAAGCAGGAGGACTTCGCCGCTGAGGTCGCTGCTCAGATGAACGCGGGCAAGTAAGCACGAGATACTGAAAAGAACAAACCACCCTCCGGCGCAATGCCGGAGGGTGGTTTTCCATAGCCGCCCCATGAAAAGAGCCGCCCGCAGGCGGCTCTTTTTCGTATGTAGCAGCTGCCCGCGATCCCGTCAGGAAACGGTGATGCGGCCTGCGGGCTGGCCGTACTTGTCGGCGGTGATGGTGCCGCCCAGCACGGTCTTGACGTAGTCCATGACCACCTCATCCATGGCGATGCCCAGATCGTAGTTGGCGGTGGCGTTGATGAAGCGGTAGTAGGTATCGCCGCCGCTGGCCATAAAGTCGTTGGTGGCGATGGTGTAGGTAGCCGCCGGGTCAAAGTCCTTGCCGCCCACGGAGGTGATGGTCACGCGGTTGATGCTCTTGGGGGCGGCGTAGGTGGTGCCGGGATACTCGTCGCCGGCGTCGTAGGCCTTGCTGGTGTCCACGGTGAACTCGATGCCGGACACCTGCGGGAAGCCGCCGATGGCCTCAGGTGTGCAGAAGGTGGACGCCTCCAGCACCTCCAGCAGCTCGCTGCCGGTGATCTTAATGATGCTCAGGGTGTTGCCGAAGGGCAGCACGGTGTTGATGTCCTTCTTGGTGATGTCGCCGGCCTCGATGGTGGCGCGGATGCCGCCGCCGTTGGTGATGGCCGCGTCAACAGTCTCGCCGGTTTCAGTGGCCTTCCAGACCAGCGCGTCGGTGATCAGGTCGCCCAGATTGGTCTCCTCGGTACGGTTACCGGGGGCCTTCTCGCCGTTGAGGGTGACCTCGGTCTTGGCGAATACGATGCCGTACTCGGCCTCCACCTCGGCTGCGATGGCGGCGGCGCGGGCGGCGATCTCGTTGTCAGCGGGGACCTCAATGCCCTCGGTGGGTACGCACTCGGTGGTGATGGTGCTGTCCTTAATGGTCACGACGCCGATGTTCTCCAGCTTGGTACCGGTGGAGGTGACCACGGTGTCGCCCACCTTGCGGTCGGCGTTGGTCTTTTCGGCGATCTCCTCCTCGGTGGAGTGGGAGTGGCCGTCGATGAACACGTCGATGCCGGTGACCTTGGCCAGCAGATCGATGGAACGGTTGGCGGTGACGGCGGTCTCATCGTCAATGCCCAGATGGCCGATGCAGATCACGTAGTTGCAGCCTTCCTCCTCGCGCAGCATGGTGACCATGTCCTGCGCGATCTGGTACATCTCCTCGCCGCCGGCGAAGGTCACGCCCGCGATCTTGCCGGGGTGGGCCTTGGTGGCGGTCTCCGGGGTATCCAGACCGAACACGCCGATCTTGGTGCCGCCGGGGGTGGTGAACACGGCGGCGTCATCAAAGGCCAACTCGCCATTGTACTTCACATTGGCAGCCAACACGGGGAAGTTGGCGGACGCCATGTTCTGCTTCAGCACCTCGTAGCCGTAGTCGAACTCGTGGTTGCCCAGCGCCACGGCGTCATAGCCCACCATGTTCATCAGCTCGATGGCGGTGGCACCCTGGGACAGGCTTACAGAGGTGGTGCCTTGGCTGAAGTCGCCGGCGTCCAGCACAAGGACGTAGGCGCCCTCCGCGGCATATTGGTCGGTCAGAACGGCGACCTTTGCATAATTCTCGATCGCTCCGTGGACATCGTTGGTGTGGAGGACGACCACCGGCTCTGTTGCGGTAGCGTCCTTGCCCATGACAGGTTTCTTCTCACCGCAGGCGCCCAGTGTAAACACCATGGCGACGGCGAGAAGGAGGGTCAAAAGCTTTTTCTTCATACTCCGATTCCTTTCTGACAGCCTGTTTTACACAGTGCCGCCGGTCAGGGAGAAAATAGACGGCAAAGTGCGCGCTGTGAGGACATTGTACCATACCGGGCGGGTAAAGGCAATCCTCGGAAAAGCAACGCTTTACTTGAATTTTACAAAGGTGTGATTTTTTGCTTTACATACGCTTCCTACAATAAGAGACGTACACAGGAGATATCCAAACAATACATGAAACGAGGTATGTGATATGAAAAAGATCATGGCATTTGCACTGACCGCCGTTATGACGCTGGCGCTGCTGGTGGGCTGCGGCGACAAGACCAACAACGACGCCAACACCGGCGATGACAGCGCCAACGGCGGCGCCGTTGCGGAGACTGTCAGCGGTACGGTATCCACCGACGGTTCCACCTCCATGGAGAAGGTCATCGGCGCACTGAGCGAGTCCTACATGGCGGCCAACAAGGATGTGACCGTCAACTATAACCCCACCGGCTCCGGCTCCGGCATCACCGCCGTGAAGGAGGGTACCTGCGATATCGGCCTTTCCTCCCGCGCGCTGAAGGACGAGGAGAAGGCGGGCGGCCTGAAGGAGACCGTGCTGGCCTATGACGGCATCGCCATCATCGTCCATCCCGACAACCCGGTCAGCGACCTGAGCATTGAGCAGATCGCCAAGCTGTACACCGGCGAGATCACCAACTGGAAGGACGTGGGCGGCAAGGACGCCGAGGTGGTGCTGATCGGCCGTGAGGCGGCCAGCGGTACCCGCGACGGCTTTGAGTCCATTACCGGCACCAAGGACAAGTGCCAGTACCGGCAGGAGCTGACCTCCACCGGCGATGTCATCACCGCGGTGAGCCAGAACCCCGACGCCATCGGCTATGCGTCTCTGGCATCCATCAAGGACAGCGTGAAGGCTCTGAACGTGGACGGCGTGACCCCCAGCGAGGCCACTGTCAAGGACGGCAGCTACAAGGTGCAGCGCCCCTTCGTGCTGGTGACGGTGGAGGGCAAGGCCCTCTCCTCCGCGGCACAGTCCTTCTTTGACTACGCGACCTCTCCCGCGGCGGCAGACATCATCGCCAAGGCCGGCGCAGTGGCGGCCAACTGAAGGTAAGGCGGTTCGGTAAGGCGGCATCCCCGGCGGGTGTCGCCTTATCCCCGTGTATGAGGTACTGATATGAGAGCAAAACGACTGGCGGAAAATGTCATCCACGGCTGGTTCCTGCTGATGGGGCTGGTCACGGTGGGCTGCGTGCTGCTGATCTCGGTCTATCTGATCGTCTCCGGCATCCCGGCCATACGGGAGATCGGCCTTGTCAAATTCCTGTTCGGCCCGGTGTGGGACTCCAACGGCGCACAGCCGCAGTTCGGTATCCTGCCCTTCATCCTCACCAGCGTGTACGGCACGGCGGGCGCCATCCTGCTGGGCGTGCCGGTGGGCTTTATGACCGCCGTATTTCTGGCGAAAATGGCGCCGCCCAAGCTGAAGGCGGCGGTGTCTGCGGCGGTGAGCCTGCTGGCGGGCATCCCCTCCGTGGTCTACGGTCTGGTGGGTATGCTGGTGCTGGTGCCGGGTATCCGGCGGATCTTCCATATCCCCGACGGCTCGGGGCTGCTGGCGGCCATCATCGTGCTGGCCATCATGATCCTGCCGTCCATCATCAACGTGGCGATGACGGCGCTGGAGGCGGTGCCGAAGGAGTACGAGGACGCATCGCTGGCGCTGGGTGCCACCGCCACGGAGACGTGGTTCCGGGTGTCCGTACCCGCCGCCCGCAGCGGTATCGCCGCGGCGGTGGTGCTGGGCGTAGGCCGCGCCATCGGCGAGGCCATGGCGGTGATGATGGTGTCCGGCAACGTGCCGAATATGCCGTCTCTTTTCCAGAGCGTGCGGTTTTTGACCACCGCCGTGGCCAGCGAGATGAGCTACGCGGCGGCGGGCTTGCAGCGGCAGGCGTTGTGTTCCATCGCGCTGGTGCTGTTCCTCTTTATCATGCTCATCAACGCGGCGCTGAATTTCTTCCTCAAGCGCAGTAAGGAGAAGTGAGCCATGGACAAAACGAATTTTGCGCTGCGCCGCCGGGCGTGGGGCGGCATGATGCGGGCGCTGATGGTGCTGTGTGCGGTGCTGACCTGTGCGCTGGCGGCGTTCCTCATCGCGTATGTGCTGGTCAAGGGCGTTCCCAACCTGAGCTGGGAGCTGCTGCGCACCAAGCCCAGCTATCTGGACGGCACCATCGGCATCCTGCCGGACATTATCAGCACCGTCTGCATGGTGCTGACCACGCTGCTGGTGGTGCTGCCGGTGGGCGTGTGCGCGGCGGTATACCTGACGGAGTACGCCCGGAACAGAAGACTGGTGGCGGCCATCGAATACACCGCCGAGACGCTGTCCGGCATCCCTTCCATCATCTACGGACTGGTGGGGCAGATGTTCTTCTGCCAGTTTCTGGGGATGAAGAAATCCCTGATCGCCGGCGCCATGACGCTGGTCATCATGAACCTGCCCACCATCATGCGCACCACGCAGGAGAGCCTGAAGACCGTACCCCAGAGCTACCGGGAGGGCGCGTTCGGTCTGGGCGCGGGGAAGTGGCGCACCATCCGAACGGTGGTGCTGCCCGGCTGCGTGGACGGCGTCATCACCGGCTGCATTCTGGCGGTGGGACGCATACTGGGCGAGACGGCGGCGCTGCTGTACACGGCGGGCTTCGCCCACACGCTGTACAGCACACTGGGCGAGACGCTGGAAAGCTCCGGCGCTACGCTGTCGGTGGCGCTGTACGTCTACGCCAAGGAGCAGGGCGAGTTTGACGTGGCCTTTGCCATTGCCGCCATTCTGATGGTGCTGGCGCTGCTCATCAATCTGGCCGCCAGCCTGACAGGACGGTATTTCAAGAAACGGAGGAGCCTATGAGCGATATTTTTACCGTACATGACCTGAATTTGTGGTACGGCTCCACGCAGGCGCTGCACCATGTGGATATGGACATCCCGGAACAGAGCATCACGGCCCTCATCGGGCCTTCCGGCTGCGGCAAGTCCACCTTCCTCAAGACGCTGGATCGGATGAACGATCTGGTGCCCGGCGTGCGCATCGAGGGAACGGTGGAGTACGACGGGAAGAACATCTTCGCGCCGGACGTGGATGTTAACGAGCTGCGGCGGCAGGTGGGTATGGTATTTCAGAAGCCCAACCCGTTCCCCATGAGCATCTACGACAACGTGGCCTACGGCCCCCGTACCCACGGGGTACGGAACCGGGCCAAGCTGGACGAGATCGTGGAGCAGTCCCTGCGGTCGGCGGCCATCTGGGACGAGGTGAAGGACCGGCTGAGGAAAAACGCGCTGGGTCTGTCCGGCGGCCAGCAGCAGCGCCTGTGCATTGCGCGGGCGCTGGCGGTGGAGCCCCGGGTGCTGCTGATGGACGAGCCTACCTCGGCGCTGGATCCTATCTCTACATCCAAGATAGAAGACCTTGCAATGGAGCTGAAAAAACGGTACACTATTGTCATCGTGACCCACAATATGCAGCAGGCGCTGCGTATTTCCGACCGAACCGCCTTTTTCCTGCTGGGAGAGCTGATCGAGTACGATGACACCGAGCGTATGTTCTCCACGCCGACGCAGAAAAAGACCGAGGATTACATCACGGGGAGGTTTGGATGATGAGAAGCCGTTTTGAGGAACAGCTGGCACAGCTGCACCGGGAGCTGATCGAGATGGGCGCACTGTGCGAGCGGGTGATCGCGCTGGCCTCCCGCGCCCTGACCACTGGGGACAAGTCACTGGCACAGCAGGTGCCGCCGCTGGATCGGGATATCGACCGGAAGGAGCGGGACATTGAGAACCTGTGCCTGCGGCTGCTGCTGCACCAGCAGCCGGTAGCCGGCGACCTGCGCCGTATCTCCGCGGCGCTGAAGATGATCACGGACATGGAGCGCATCGGCGATCAGGCCGACGACATCGCCGAGATCGTGCTGCATCTGGAGGACGTACCGGCGGAGAGCCACGAGCTGCTGCGCAAGATGGCGGAGGCCGCCATTGGCATGGTCAGCGACAGCGTGGACGCCTATGTCCGACAGGATGTGGCGCTGGCGGAGAAGGTCATCGCCGATGACGACACGGTGGACGCGTATTTTGACAAGGTAAAGCAGGCGCTGATCCGGCGCATCGCCGACGATCCGGCGGAGGGCGGCACGGCACTGGAGCTGCTGATGATCGCCAAGTATCTGGAGCGGATCGGCGACCATGCTACCAATATTGCCGAGTGGGTGGAGTTTTCCGTCACCGGCGTACACAAGGAGGAGTGACCATGATCTGGTGTGTGGAGGACGACGCCAGCATCCGGGACATCGAGGTATATGCGCTGAACTCCACCGGCCTTGCGGCGGAGGGCTTTGCCGACGGCGCCGCCTTCTGGCAGGCGCTGCAAAGGACCCAGCCGGAGCTGGTGGTGCTGGATGTGATGCTGCCGGAGATCGACGGCATCGAGCTGCTGCGGAGGATGAAGGCCGATGCGGCGCTGCGGGAGATCCCCGTCATCATGGCCACGGCCAAGGGTGCGGAGTATGACAAGATCCAGGGCCTTGATCTGGGGGCGGACGACTATCTGGCCAAGCCCTTCGGCGTCATGGAGCTGGTGTCGCGGGTCAAGGCGGTGCTGCGCCGGTGCAGGCCACAGCCGGCTGCGGTGCTGCGCTGCGGCGGTCTGGTGGTGGACGAGCAGGAGCATACCGTCACCGCCGATGGTGTCCGGGTGGTGCTGACGTACAAGGAGTACCAGCTGCTGCGGCTGTTCCTGTCCCATCCCGGCACGGCGTTTACCCGCGACCAGCTGATGGAGCAGGTGTGGGGCATGGACTTTTACGGCGAGAGCCGGACGGTGGATATGCACATCCGCACCCTGCGGCAGAAGCTGGGCGTCTACGGCGAGTATATCGAGACGGTGCGCAGTGTGGGCTACCGGTGGAGGGCGCAGCCATGAGCACCATGACAAAGCGTATTTTCCGCGCCACGCTGCTGGTGGGCGTGGCGGTGCTCATCGCCAGCCTGACACTGGTGATGGGGGCGCTGTACAGCTATTTCGGCCGGGTGCAGGAGTCCCAGCTGCGGGACGAGCTGAGTCTGGCGGTGGTGGGCGTGGAGCAAAACGGCACAGACTATCTCAAGCAGCTGCGATCCGACCAGTACCGCATCACATGGCTGTGCGCGGACGGCGCGGTGCTGTACGACACGCAGGCGGACGCGGAGAGCATGGAGAATCACGCCCAGCGGCAGGAGGTGCAGCAGGCGCTGGCCACCGGCGAGGGCGAGAGCAGCCGGTACAGCGACACGCTGCTGCAAAAGACGGTGTACTACGCCAAGCGCCTGCCGGACGGCACGGTGCTGCGTCTGTCTGCCATCCGGGTGACGACAGGGGTGCTGGTGTTGAATATGCTCCAGCCCATCCTGCTGGTGCTGGCGGCGGCGCTGATCCTGTCAGGCGTGCTGGCGTCCCGGCTGGCGCGGCGCATCACGGAGCCGCTGAACCGGCTGGATCTGGAGCATCCGCTGGAGAACGACACCTACGAGGAGCTGGCGCCCCTGCTGCGGCGCATGGAGCATCAGCGCCGCCAGATCGACCGGCAGATGGATGAGCTGCGCCGGCGGTCGGAGGAATTTGAACAGATCACCGGCAGCATGAACGAGGGTCTGGTGCTGCTGGACGAGGCGGGCGTCATCCTGAGCATCAATCCGGCGGCCAGGCGGCTGCTGGACGCGGCGGAAAATTGTGTGGGACAGGATCTTCTGACGGTGGATCGGGACGTGGCGCTGAGCGACGCGCTGCGTCAGGCGGCGGAGCAGGGTCACAGCGAATTCCGCGGCCAGCGGAATGGCCGGGAGTACCAGTTTGACGTGACGCGCATCCAGTCGGAGGGACGCATGGCGGGCACGGTGCTGCTGGTGTTCGACGTGACGGAGCGGGCCTTTGCCGAGCGGAACCGGCGGGAGTTCACCGCCAACGTGTCCCACGAGCTGAAAACCCCCTTGCAGGGGATCATCGGCAGCGCGGAGCTGCTGGAGAACGGTCTGGTGAAGCAGGAGGACGTGCCTCGCTTCATCGGGCATATCCGCTCGGAGGCCCAGCGGCTGGTGACGCTGATCGGCGACATCATCCGCCTGTCCCAGCTGGACGAGGGCGAACCGATGCCCGCGGAGCCGGTGGAGCTGCTGGCGTTGGCGCGGGAGGCGGCGGAGAGCCTGCAAAGCGCCGCGGCGGCCCGAAATGTGACCATCGCCGTGGAGGGCGAGCCGGTGGCGCTTACCGGCGTCCGGCGGCTGCTGTACGAGATCGTATTTAACCTGTGCGACAACGCCATCAAGTACAACACCGACGGCGGCCGCGTGCAGGTGACGGTGACGAAGGAGAACGAAACGGCAGCCGTCACCGTGCGGGACACCGGCATCGGCATCCCGCCCGATCAGCAGGATCGGGTGTTCGAGCGGTTTTACCGGGTGGATAAGAGCCACTCCAAAGCCTCCGGCGGCACGGGATTGGGACTGTCCATCGTCAAGCACGCGGTGCAGTACCACCACGGCGCCATCCACCTGCAAAGCGAGGTGGGGAAGGGCACGGAGATCCGCGTCACATTTCCCTTGGCATAAGGAAAAGGCGGCGCACCCGGCATGGGCGCGCCGCTTTTGCCGCTGCGAACCATGTGCGGGCAGCGTCTTGACAAGGGAAAGGCGGCGGGCGTATAATCCGGCTGGATATGTAAGAAACCACATAAGGCACGAGAAAAGAGGTGTAACATATGCTGAAAATCCAGCATCTGACCAAGACCTACGGGGACAAGAAGGCGGTGGATGACCTGAGCCTGCACATTCAGGCGGGGGAGCTGTACGGCTTTATCGGACACAACGGCGCGGGCAAGACCACCACGCTGAAGGCGGCGGCGGGCATCCTGCAATTCGACGCGGGGGAGATCTATATCGACGGCAAGTCCATTCGGACGGAGCCGCTGGCCTGCAAGCGGGAGCTGGCCTACATCCCCGATAACCCCGACCTGTACGATTTCATGAGCGGCATCAAATACCTGAACTTCATCGCGGATATCTTCGGCGTCAGCGCCGATGACCGCCAGACACGCATCCGGGACTATGCGGCGCGGTTCGAGCTGACGGAGGATCTGGCCCAGCCCATCGCCGCCTATTCCCACGGTATGAAGCAGAAGCTGGCCATCATCGCCGCGTGGCTGCACCAGCCGAAGCTGGTCATCATGGATGAACCCTTTGTGGGGCTGGACCCCAAGGCGTCCCATCTGCTCAAGGGCATGATGCGGGAGCTGTGTGACCGGGGCGGCGCGATCTTCTTCTCCACCCATGTGCTGGAGGTGGCGGAAAAGCTGTGCGACAAGGTGGCCATCATCAAGGGCGGCCGGCTCATCCGCTCCGGCACCATGGAGGAGGTCAAGGGCGACGACTCGCTGGAGCAGGTCTTTCTGGAGCTGGAGGATGAGGCGTGATGCTGAAGATTCTCGTGAAAAAGCAGCTGACGGAGATCTTCCGCAGCTACTTCTATAATCCCAAGACCAACAAGTCCCGCTCCAAGGCGGCGGTGGCGGGCTATATCGCCCTGTTCGCGGTGCTGATGGTGGGTGTGCTGGGCGGTATGTTCACCATGCTGGCGCTGGGGCTGTGCGGGCCGCTGGCCGCCGTGGGCATGGACTGGCTGTACTTCGCCCTGATGGGACTGCTGGCCGTGCTGCTGGGCGCGTTCGGCAGCGTGTTCAATACCTACTCCGGTCTGTATCTGGCGAAGGACAACGACCTGCTGCTGAGTATGCCCATCCCGGTGGACACGCTGATGGCGTCCCGGCTGCTGAGCGTATACCTGATGGGCTTCATGTACAGCGCGGTGGTGATCGTGCCGACGGTCATTGTCTATTGGGCGGTGGCGCCGGTGACGGCGGGTGTGATTCTCGGCGGCGTGCTGCTGGTGCTGCTCATCTCCGTTTTCGTGCTGACGCTGGCGTGCGCGCTGGGCTGGGTGGTGGCAAAGATCAGCCTGAAGCTGAAGCACAAGAGCTTTGTCACCGTCCTCGTCTCGCTGGTGTTTTTCGGCGGCTACTATTTTTTCTATTTCAAGGCGCAGACGCTCGTGGAGGATCTGCTGGCCAACGCCGCCGTGTACGGTGAGAAGATCCGGGGCGCGGCCTACCCGCTGTACCTGTTCGGCAGGGTAGGCGCCGGAGACGGCGCGGCGATGCTGGCGGTTTCCGCAGTGGTACTGGCGCTGTTCGCGGCGCTGTGGGCGCTGCTGCGGCGCAGCTTCTTGAAAATCGCCACCGCCACGGGCCGCACGGAGCGCCGGCGGTATCGGGAGCAGACCGCCGTGCGGCGCTCCGCCGGTGCGGCACTGCTGCACAAGGAGTTGGGGCGGTTCACCGCCAGTCCCAACTATATGCTCAACTGCGGCATGGGTATCCTGATGCTGCCGTTGGCCGGCGGGATGCTGCTGTGGAAAAGCGGCGAGCTGACGGCGGTGCTGCGCGCCGTGCCGCAGATCTATGACGCATTGCCGGTGCTGCTGGCGGCGGTGGTGTGCATGATGGCCGCTATGAACGACATGGCGGCGCCCTCCGTCTCCTTGGAGGGCAAGTGCCTGTGGCAGATGCAGTCGCTGCCGGTGACGCCGTGGCAGGTGCTGCGAGCCAAGCTGACCATGCAGCTGCTGCTGACCGTTGTACCGGTGGCGGTGTGCCTTGTCTGCGCGGCGCTTGCCATACCGATGACGGCGGCGGAGCTGGCGATGCTGACGGCGGTATCCCTGCTGTTTACGGTATTTTCCGCGCTGCTGGAGCTGTTCCTCGGCCTGCGGATGCCCAACCTGACATGGACGCGGGAGATCATCCCCATCAAACAGAGCGCCTCCGTGGCCATCGCCCTGTTCGGCGGCTGGGGGTATGCAGCGGTGCTGGGCGGCGGCTACCTGCTGGCGGGCTGGCATCTGGGTGCGGTATGGTATCTGGGCTGCTTCGCCGCCGCCACGCTGCTGGCGTGCCTTGCGCTGTATCTGTGGCTGAAGAAGCGGGGCGGCGCGGTGCTGGCGGCGCTGTGAGTATACGAAAAACGTGCGCTGTACTCTACGTACAGCGCACGTTTTTTGCGTAGTTCAAAGGTTTTTCCGGGCGTGGCGGCAGATGGCGTCAAAGCTGGTCTGGCTGAGATCATGCTCCAGCCTGCACGCATCGCTCTCCGCCGTCTCCTCGTCGACGCCCAGCGCCATGAGAAAGCGGGTCAGCGTGTGGTGCCGGTCCAGCATACTGGCGGCAATGGCCATGCCCTGCTCCGTCAGGGTGATGAGGCCGTCCTTGTCCATGGTGATGTAACCGTTCTCCCGCAGCCGCTTGGTGGCGTAGGTGACGCTGGGCTTTGTGACCCCCAGCTTGTCGGCAATGTCGATGGAGCGGATGTACCCGTGCTCCTGCTGCATCATCAGCATGGCCTCCAGATAGTCCTCGGATGCCCGTAATATCTGCATAAGTTCACCAACTTTTCGTTTCAGGATACAGATAGGTTAACATACTTTAACCAAATTTGCAAGGAGATAAAATTTTTTCTGCCGCACCCCTTGACAAAATGGGTTAGAGAGGTTAAACTAACCGCGTCAGTTAGATAAGACTAACGACCTGCGGTGGGCGGCAGCGACAGCCATTCTTTTTCAAACAGTGGTTAGATAAAACTAACTGAAAAGATCGGAGGGATCGGTATGATGCCGTTGGCACTGGCCGACGTGGGTACGGAGAATCTGATCCGCAAGGTAGGCGGCTCTCCGGAGGTGAGAAGGCATCTGGAGGAGCTGGGCTTTGTGGCCGGCGGTACCGCCACAGTGGTGGCCGCCATGAGCGGCAACATCATCGTCAAGGTGAAGGAAGCCCGCGTGGCTATCAGCGCGGAAATGGCGCGGAAAATCATGGTGTGAGCAATACGAAACCATATAGAAGGAGAGACAAGTGATGAAAACATTACGCGAGGTAAAGATCGGCGAGACGGCCAAGGTGGTGAAGCTCCACGGCGAAGGGCCTGTGAAGCGCCGGATTATGGACATGGGCATCACGCGAGGCGTGGAGGTCTACGTCCGCAAGGTGGCGCCGCTGGGCGACCCCATGGAGGTCACCGTCCGGGGCTACGAGCTGAGTCTGCGGAAGGCCGACACCGAGATGATCGAGGTCGAGTGATTTTTACGATCAATGGTTAGACAAGGCTAACCGAAAGGAGAGAATATATGGAAAAACAGATCAAGATCGCGTTGGCGGGCAACCCCAACAGCGGTAAGACAACGTTGTTCAACGCCCTGACCGGCTCCAACCAGTTCGTGGGCAACTGGCCCGGCGTCACGGTGGAGAAGAAGGAGGGGCGCCTGAAAAAGCACGAGGACGTGGTCATCATGGACTTGCCCGGCATCTACTCCCTGTCCCCCTACACACTGGAGGAGGTGGTGGCCCGCAACTACCTGATCGGCCAGCGCCCCGACGCCATTCTGAACATCATCGACGGCACCAATCTGGAGCGCAATCTCTATCTGACCACCCAGCTGACGGAGCTGGGCATCCCCGTTGTCGTCGCCATCAACATGATGGACGTGGTCCGCAGGAACGGCGACCAGATCAACGTGGCGGAGCTGAGCCGCGAGCTGGGCTGCAAGGTGGTGGAGATCTCCGCCCTGAAGGGCGACGGTGTGATGGAGGCGGCGCAGGCCGCTGTAGAGGCTGCCGCCACCGCTAAGACCGTACCGATGCACACCTTCTCCGGGCCGGTAGAGCACGCCATCGCCCACATCGAGGAGGCGGCGGTGCATGATCTGCCCGAGGAGCAGCAGCGCTGGTACGCCATCAAGATCTTCGAGCGGGATGACAAGGTGCTGGAGCAGCTGAAGATCGACCCCACCGTCATGACCCACATCGAGGCGGACATCAAGGCCGCCGAGAAGGAGCTGGACGACGACGCCGAGAGCATCATCACCAACGAGCGCTATGTCTATATCGCCCAGCTCATCAAGGGCTGCTATAAGCAGAAGAAGGCAAAGGGCGAGCTGTCCGCCTCCGACAAGATCGACCGCGTCGTCACCAACCGCTGGCTGGGACTGCCCATCTTTGCGCTGGTGATGTTCCTGGTGTACTGGATCGCCATGGTAGCGGTGGGCGCTCCCGCCACCGACTGGGCCAACGAAGGTGTGTTCGGCGACGGCTGGCACCTGCTGGGCATTGACGGCGGCTACAACGAGGTCGCGGATACCTACGGCGAGGCGTCTCTGCTGGTGGACGGCTACGAGGCCTACATCGAGGAGCACGGCGCGCTGGCTGCCGACGGTACCTTCACCTACGACGTGGAGGATGAGGAGACACTGGCGGTCACCACGGAGACAGCCACACTGGCGGACTACGAGGCGGCCAAGGCGACGCTGGCGGAGATCGGCGACGAGCCGGATCCCGCCGACTATGGCGTATGGGTGCCGGGCGTTCCCGTCCTGATCGGCGACGCGCTGGATGCCGCCGGTACGCCGGACTGGCTGAACGGCCTGATTTTGGACGGTATCGTGGCGGGCGTCGGCGCGGTGCTGGGCTTCGTGCCCCAGATGCTGGTGCTGTTTCTGATGCTGGCATTCCTGGAGGCCTGCGGCTACATGGCCCGTATCGCCTTCGTGCTGGACCGAGTGTTTCGCAAGTTCGGCCTGTCCGGTAAGAGCTTTATCCCCATGCTCATCGGTGTGGGCTGCGGTGTACCCGGCGTCATGGCGTCCCGCACCATCGAGAACGAGCGTGACCGCCGCATGACCATTATGACCACCACGTTCATCCCCTGCGGCGCGAAGGTACCCTTCATCGCCATGATCGCCGGCGCCCTGTTCGGCGGCAGCGCGTGGGTGTCCACCTCCGCCTATTTCATCGGCATGGCCGCCATCATCCTCTCCGGCATCATGCTGAAAAAGACCCGGATGTTCGCCGGCGACCCCGCGCCCTTCGTGATGGAGCTGCCCGCCTACCACTGGCCCACGCTGGGCAACGTCCTGCGTTCCATGTGGGAGCGCGGCTGGTCCTTCATCAAGAAGGCCGGTACCATCATCCTCCTGTCCACTATCTTTGTATGGTTCACCACCTACTTCGGCTGGGTGGACGGCACATTCCGTATGCTGGAGGAGTCCGAGATCGACAGCTCCATTCTGGCTGCCATCGGCGGCGCCATCGCATGGATCTTCAAGCCTCTGGGCTGGGGCAACTGGCAGGCTGCCGTGGCCTCCATCACCGGTCTGGTGGCCAAGGAGAATATCGTGGGTACGCTGGGCATCCTGTATGGCGGCGGCGACGGTACCGTGTACGATGCCATGGCGCAGGCCTTCACTGGCATCACCGCGTACAGCTTCCTGGTGTTCAACCTGCTGTGCGCCCCCTGCTTCGCCGCCATCGGCGCCATCAAGCGGGAGATGAACAACGCCAAGTGGACGTGGTTCGCCATCGGCTACCAGTGTGGCTTGGCCTACGTGGTCGCCCTGATGATCAACCAGTTCGGCGGCCTGTTCACCGGCAATGTCAATGTACCGGGCGTCATCGCGGCGGTCCTCCTGCTGGCGGGCATCCTCTATATGCTGTTCCGCCCCTACAAGGAGGCCACCAAGCTCCGCGCCGCGATCTGACCGGCGCAGGGAAAAATAAAACGCTAACAAAGGAGTGATCTTCATGCTGAACTGGATCGCGGAGAACCTTGCCACTATATTGATCTGTGCCATCCTTATCCTCATCGTATTCCTCATAATCCGGTATCTGCTGCGACAGAAGAAGGCGGGGAAAAGCTCCTGTGGCTGCGGCTGTGCCAACTGTGCCATGCACGGACAGTGCCACAGCACGCATACGAAATAACGCGCAAGCCCTCCGGCTCAGCCGGAGGGCTTGTCGTATCCAGATGTTGGAGCAGCCGGGCTTACCGGGCGGCGGACAGCCGCTTTTGCAGCAGCGGCGCCAGCGCCGCCGTGACGGCGATCTTCAGCATATCCCCCGGCAGGAAGGGCAGCATACCGGCCCAGAGAATGGCGGAGAAATCCATGGCCTTGCCCATATACTGGTTCAATATCACCGCCATGTAGGGCAGTCCCACGGCGTACAGCACCGTCAGCCCCGCAAGGCACGCCAGCGCCGTCCGAATGGGGTGAGGCGGACGGTGGGCGGTGAGCAGGCCGATGACCCACGCGGCGGGGATCAGTCCGATGAGAAAGCCGCAGGTGGGCTGGAGCAGGTAGGTGAGGCCGCCGCCCTGGGTGAAGATGGGCAGACCGATAAGACCCAGCGCCACATATACGGCCTGACTGACCGGCCCCCAGACGGGGCCGAGGAGACACCCCGCCATGGCGGTGAAGAAGAATTGCAGCGTGATGGAGGAGTATCCCAGCGGAATACGGATAAACGCACCGGCGGCGGTGAGGGCCGCAAACAGCGCGGTACGGGTCAGCGTGCGGGTATTCATGGCGGCAGATCCTTTCCGATTTTTCCACCATTGTACCCCGCCGCCCTGCCGCCGCGCAATAGGCAGGGGCGCACAAAAAAGCCGTCACAGCGGGCGGCTTTTTGTCTGTCGTGACAGGTGGGGTCTTGCGGTCGCGGCGGGGATATAGTAGAATCGTAGGAGAAACGCGGGGCGCATCCCGGCGGAGAACAGGAGGGACAGCCATGGAGACGGCACGGTGCAGAGCATTTTTGGCGGCAGCGGAGACGGGCAGCTTTTCCAAGGCGGCGGAGGCGCTGAGCTACACGCCCTCCGGCGTGAACCAGCTGGTCTCGGCGCTGGAGAAGGAATTTGGCTTTCCGCTGTTCCGGCGGAACACCAAGGGCGTGTCGTTGACGGAGAACGGCGAGCTGCTGCTGCCGGTGATCCGCAAATTCCTGCGGCAGGAGGATCGCATCTTCGAGCTGTCGGCGGAGATGAACGGCCTGCTTATCGGCAGCGTCAACATCGCCGCCTACTCCAGCATTGCCACCCACTGGCTGCCGGCGGTGATCAGCGCGTTCCAGCGGGACTATCCCCAGATCCACATCAACCTGCTGGAGGGCATCTGGCAGGAGGTGTCCCAGTGGCTGGACGACCGCGTGGCGGATATCGGGTTTCTCAGCTATCAGGAGAATATGCCCTACGACTGGATCCCGCTGGCGGAGGACCCCATGCTGGCGCTGCTGCCCAGAAACCACCCATTGGCCGACGCGGAGGTCTATCCGCTGGCCAACTGCGCCACAGACCGGTTCATCATGCCCGCCAGAGGCTGCGACGACGACGTGATGGCGCTGTTCCAGCGGACGGGCGTGACGCCCAATGTGCGCTTCACCACGCTGGAGAGCTTCTCCGTCATGTCCATGGTGGAGCAGGGGCTGGGCATGAGCGTGATGAACAAGCTCATCACGGAGAAGCGCATCTGCGACATTGCCATGCTGCCGGTGGACCCTCCGGCGTCCATTACGCTTGGTATCGCCCTGCACTCCCGGGCCGACCTGTCTCCGGCGGTGCGGCGGTTCCTGAAATATGCGGTCAGAATGCTGACAAAGCAGGAAAAAAACAAGTAAAAAAGTAAGGCTCCCGGCCATGTGCCGGGAGCCTTGTTTTTCATATCCGATAGCCGCAATTATCAGCGGAAGAAGGAAGCCGTGTCGATCTGCTGGTAGCCGCCGAAGCTGGAGGGGCAGGCGAAGATCTGCGCGGCCAGCTCCTGACCCAAAAAGGCCTTGGTGATCTCGTTGGTCTTGGCGGTCATGTCCACGTCGGCGAACAGCTCGGGATACACGCACTTGGCGGCGAACCACGTGTTGGCCAGCGCGATCTCATAGTTGGTGTAGTAGGCGTTGTAGGCCATCTCCAGATAGACGCTGCCGTCCTGCCACGCCTTGCAGGTATCCAGCATGGTGGGATCCTCCGCGTAGAGGGGGGCGATGTTCTTCGCCGCCGCGGCGTCGATAAGCATGATATCCATGCTGCCGCCCAGCGCGGCGAACTTCTCCGCCTCGATGGGCTGGATGCCGTCGGTGGCAAGGTCGGTGACCACATTGCGGATGTTGGCCACACGGAAGGCGGCATAGCTCTGGGCGGTCATCAGGTGGTTGGTGGTACCCCAGTTGCCCAGACCGCAGACATAGACGCCGGGCCGGTCGGCCTCCGCCACATCGGCGGTGCGGCGGGTGATCTCCGCCGTCTCGGTCTCGATGAAGGTGATCAGTTCCTCAGCGCGGTCTGCGCGGTCGAACACCTGCCCCAGCAGGCGCAGGGAGCCGGGGAACGCCTCGGCGAACACGCCGTCGGCACCGGCACGCAGGGTGATGACGGGCACGCCCACCTGCTGCTGGAGAGCGTCGGCCTTCTCCACATCCTCATACTCGGAGACGATGATATCCGGCTGGCAGGAGAGGATCTTCTCCGCCTCGGCCGCCTGTGCGGTGGGGCCGCCTACGCCGCAGGAGGGCAGGGCGGCGAACACGTCGCCATAGGCCAGCACATAGGGACGCGCCACGGCGTCAAACATCTTGGGACGCTCCGCCAGCGTGGTGTTGTCGATATCCTCCACACCGCACAGCAGCGCGGTGTCGGCAATGTAGCTGTACATCCGCAGGGCACCTGCGCCGATGCACACTACACGCTGGTAGCTGCCGGGGGTAACGGTGACCGGGCGGCCGATCATGTCGGTAACGGTGACGGTCTCCGGCTGCTTGGGGTCGTCCTGCTGCACGTCGCCTTGCTGCTTGCCGCAGCCGAAAAGCGTCAGCGCCATGACCAGCGCCAGAACCAGTGCGGCCAGCTTTTTCAGGTTCATAGGAAGCTCCTCCTTATCCTCTTTTGCGATGCCCAGATTATACCGGAAATACCGGCTCCGTGCAAGCGGGGGAGGGGGTTACACAAAAACAGAAGACCTCCGTTGAGCGGAGGTCTTCTGTTTAAAATGCAAGTTTGAGCAAGTGAGATTACTTGGAAGCCTCGGCAGCCTTCTTGTTGCGGCCGAGAGCGCGGATGCCTTCCACGACCAGATCGATGGCCAGCACCACCAGCAGCACGCCGATGATACCGCGGATGTAGAACCACACCACGTCCTGACCACCGGCCATGATGCCGACGATCTGAGCCTTGATGGTGAAGGCCAGAGAGGTCAGGGTCACGATCAGCATGAAGAACATGGGGAAGTAGAACATCTTGTTGTTGCGGCCGATCTTGCCCAGCCAGCAGCACACAGCCAGCAGACCCAGAGCAGCCAGCAGCTGGTTAGCAGCACCGAACAGAGCCCAGATCTTGGCATAGCCGGTCAGACCCAGAGCAACGCCGGCCACCACGGTGATGGCGGTAGCAACATAGGGGTTGGTGATGACCTTCTTCCAGCCCTTGAGGTCCTCGGCGGACTGACCGGGCTCGACGAAGAACTCAGCGAACATGTAACGGGCCAGACGGGTAGCGGTATCCACGGAGGTCAGGCAGAAAGCGGACACAGCCAGGATCAGCATGGAGTACACCACGTTGTAGCAGCCGGCGCCGAACACCTTGGAGAACATGGAGGCCAGACCGGTGGCGAACACGACGGTGGGGGTAACGGTGGTGCCGTCAGCATACTGGTTCCAGATGTAGCCGACAGCGCAGACGGAGATCAGAGCCAGAGCGCACTCGATCAGCATACCGCCGTAAGCGATGGGCTTAGCGTCCTTCTCCTGATCCAGCTGCTTGGAGGTGGTGCCGGAACCAACCAGAGAGTGGAAGCCGGACACAGCACCGCAGGCGATGGTCACGAACAGAGCGGGGAACATATAGCCCAGGGAGGTGCCGGTGGGAGCAAGGGTATCCTTGAAGCCCAGGAATGCGGGCATATCCACGTCGGGATGAGCGCCGACGATACCCACGACAGCCAGAACCATCATGCCGTACAGCAGGAAGGAGCTCAGGTAGTCACGGGGCTGCAGCAGGATCCACACGGGGGTGACGGAGGCCACAGCGATGTACAGGCCGACGATGATCATCCACACGTTGTAGTTCAGATAGATGGGGTGCCAGTTCAGGCCGATGATCATGCAGACCACGATACCGATAACACCGATAACGGTGGAGATGCCCAGAGGGGCATTGCGGCGGTATACGAAGAAGCCGAACAGGACAGCCATCACGATGAACAGGATGGAGATGATAGCGGTGGAGGCGTTGGCAGCGGAGGCAGCCAGATCCACAGCGCCGTCAGCGGTGTAGGTAGCCTTGAAGGTGTTGGCAACGATGGAGGCGAAAGCGGCAACCACCAGGATCAGGGTCAGGTAAGCGAACACGATGAACAGCTTCTTGGCCTTGGCGCCGATGGCGTCACCGATGACCTCACCGATGGACTCGCCCTTGTGGCGGATGGAAGCGAACAGGGCGCCGAAGTCATGGACGCCGCCGAAGAAGATACCGCCGATCAGGATCCACAGCATGACGGGGACCCAGCCGAAGACAGCGGCCTGGATGGGGCCGTTGATGGGGCCGGCGCCGGCGATAGAGGAAAAGTGATGGCCCATCAGCACGGGAGCCTTGGCGGGACAATAGTCCTTACCATCTTCCAGCTCATGAGCAGGAGTAGGACGGGAGTTATCCACACCCCACTTCTTGGCCAGCCAGCCGCCGTAGAAAATGTAACCTACGACCAGAACGGCACAGCCAATGATCAAAAACAAAGCAGCATTCATTAAGCTCTCTCCTTTCTGAACAGTTTTTTCTTTTGCTTATGAAACAGGCCCTGTTTCAGGACCTGCGCTGCACTGTGTCCGCTGCGGTTGGTGCTGACGGATTCCTCCGGAAGCACAACCAGAGCGGTATGAAAATCCATCCAGCCCCAGTAGGACATACGGAAGCTCTTGTAGAGCTTGCAGCGCTTCAGAGCCTTCCGTGCATCCTCATCACAGCTGTCACACACAAACAGCGCCGTGATGTAGGTGTACATATGGGTGGAGCTGGGTTGAATACGGGCCATGCCCTGCTCGTAGGCCAGCTTCTCGCAGGCCTCGTAGATCTCCCGCGTCAGATGGGGTACGTTGAACAGGTACACATACTCAAAGCTCTTGGCCTCCCAGAGCTTTGCCTTTTTGGAGAGGACGAACTTCTCGGATGTGGCGTAGAAATCCATGGTGACCGCCAGCGGCTGGCCATCCTCCTCGCAGCGGTTGATGTCAAACTGGCTTTGATAAACGGTACAGAGCCGGTCAATAGCTTCCTGACGTGTCATGGTACGCCTCCTCTCATGCGAAATCCTTAACAGACATTTAATGACGGCTTAACGACGCCGAAACTACGCTGGGTGTTTTTACAATTTCGCGTGTGAAAGGCAAAATTGAAAAAGCTGCGTTTTTTGCACTTGAAAACGTTATCAAGCCGTCAAAATCACGATTCATACTATACGCTTCCCATTTTCAAGTTTCAAGTGAAAAAGTCTACAATTTTTAAGTGTTAAGTTTGTGTGAATTTTCAGTTGTTTTCCACAAAGAAATGGTTTATACTCGAAATAATCCCCGCCTATCGGATCGGTAGGCTGCCTGGAAAAGGAAAAACACCGCCCGTAAGGGCGGTGTTTTTGCACAAAAAACGGGTTTTCGCCGGTCACACCGTGCCGCTGACGGTCAGGGTGACGGTACCGGGCGTCACGGCATAGGCGCCGGTGGCGGCGTTCTGCGTGAAGGCGGCGGCAGGCACGGTGATGACGCCGGGGACGGTGGCGAACCGACCGGTGGCGGCGTCGTAGGTGTACTGGGCCGGGGTGGTCAGTGCCGCGCCGTTCAGCGTTACGGTCAGATCGCGGAGGATGGGGTCAAACACATCGGTGACCGCCAGATCGTCCGCGGCCGCTGCCGCGACGTTGCCGGTGTTCTGGATGACGAAGGTGTACGTCAGACGCCCGTTGGCGGCTACCTCCGTGGGGGACAGCGCCTTGCTGATGGCCAGCGCCGGCCCGGTCTCGGGGGATACGGTCTCCGTGGCGGTAACGGCGTCGGGCAGTCCGCCGCCGGTGACGGCGACATTGTTCACCACGCTCGTCTCCGCGCCCAGCGGTGCGAAGGCGGTGGGCTCCGCCTCATAGGCGAGGACGGTGCTGCCGCCGGCGGGGACGGAGATGCCGGTGACCGTCAGCGGCGGGCCTGCCGTGGCAGCGGGCGCGGCCTGCAATACGCCGTTCTGGTAGTACTGCACGGAGCCGGCGGTGTACGCCAGCGGATAGACAGTGCCGCCGTTAAAAGCGTAGCCGCCCAGATCGTCGGTGACGGTCAGACCGTTGAGGGCCGCTGCGCCGGAGTTGACCAGTGTGATGAGGTAGGTGATGGGCCGTCCGCTGCGATAGGTGGGTACGACCGCTGTTTTGGAGGCGGTCAGCACCTCCAGCAGCTCGCCGGTGGTGATATTGGAGCTGGTGGTGCCGCCGCTGTACGTCAGGGTGGCCTGATTGGTGAATGTTGCCATGGGATGACCTCCTGTGTCGGGATTGCGGGCTATTGTCCCGCAATCCATTGTATGCGCCGGGCGCGCCGGGTGCGCGAAGCGCAAAAAAGAGGAGACGTGCGTCTCCTCTTTTCAATATGGCAATAGGCGCGGGCGCTTACAACTTGTGTACCCGCAGGGCGCGGACGGCGTTGAGCACCGCCAGCACCATGACGCCCACGTCGGCAAAGATGGCGGCCCACATATCCGCCAGACCTACCGCCACCAGCACCAGACACGCGAACTTGACCACCAGTGCGAACACGATGTTCTGATACACGATGCCGATGCACTTGCGGGAGATCCTGATGGCCTTGGCGATCTGCATGGGCTCGTCGTCCATCAGCACGATGTCGGCGGCCTCGATGGCGGCGTCGCTGCCCATGGCGCCCATGGCGATGCCGATGTCGGCGCGGCCCAGCACCGGCGCGTCGTTGATGCCGTCGCCCACGAAGGCCAGCTTGCCGTGCCGGCGGCTCAGCAGCTCCTCCACCTTGCCCACCTTGTCGGCGGGCAGCAGGTCGCTGTGTACCTCGTCCACGCCCAGCTCCGATGCCACGGCGTCGGCCACCTTCTTCACGTCGCCGGTGAGCATGACGGTCTTTTCCACACCCGCCCTGTGCAGGGCGGCGATGGCGTCCTTGGCGTGGGGCTTCACCACGTCGGAGATCACGATATGCCCGGCGTACCGGCCGTCCACCGCCATGTGGATGATGGTGCCTACGCTGCGGCAGTCGTGGTAGGGGATGCCCAGCTGCTCCATGAGCTTGCTGTTGCCGGCGGCGACGGATACGCCGTCCACCTTGGCGGTGACGCCGCGGCCGCTGAGCTCCTGCACATCCGTGACACGGCTGCGGTCAATGGGCCTGCCGTAGGCGCGCTGCAAGCTTTTGCTGATGGGATGGGAGGAGGCACACTCCGCCAGCGCCGCATACTCCAACAGCTTGGCCTCGTCCATCTCATTGTGGTGGACGGCGGTGACCTCGAACACGCCCCGGGTCAGGGTGCCGGTCTTATCGAATACCACGCACTTTACCTGCGACAGCGTCTCCAGATAGTTGGAGCCTTTGATGAGGATGCCCTCCTTGCTGGCGCCGCCGATACCGGCGAAGAAGCTTAGGGGGATGCTGACCACCAGCGCGCAGGGACAGCTGGTGACGAGGAATGTCAGGGCGCGGTAGAGCCACTGCTCCCACTGGCCGTCCATGCCGCCCGCCAGCCGGATCACCGGCGGCAGCACCGCCAGCGCCAGCGCACTGTAACACACGACGGGGGTGTAGATGCGGGCAAACTTGGCGATAAAGTCCTCAGAGCGGGACTTGCGGGAACTGGAGTTCTCCACCAGCTCCAGAATTCTGGACACGGTGGACTCGCCAAACACCTTGGTGGTGCGGATCTTCAGAACGCCGGTCATGTTGATGCAGCCGCTGATGACCTCGTCGCCCTCGTGGGCGTCCCGGGGCAGGCTCTCGCCGGTGAGGGCGCTGGTGTTCAGGGTGGAACTGCCCTCCGCAACGATGCCGTCAAGGGGGATCTTCTCGCCGGGCTGCACCACGATGACGGTGCCGATGGACACCTCATCCGGGTCCACCTGCACCAGCTGTCCGTCCTGCTCAATATTGGCGTAGTCGGGACGGATGTCCATCAGGGCGCTGATGTTCCTGCGGCTCTTGCCCACGGCGTAGCTCTGGAACAGCTCGCCGATCTGGTAAAACAGCATGACGGCGATGGCTTCGTTGTAGTCGCCGCTCTTTTCATAGATGGCCAGCGCGAAGGCGCCGATAGTGGCCACAGCCATCAGGAAGTTCTCGTCGAATACCCTGCCGTTGAGGATGCCCTGTCCGGCCTTCTTCATAATGTCGTAGCCGATGACGGCGTAGACCGCCAGATACAGCGCCAGCCGCAGCCAGCCGGTGACGGGGATCACGTACAGCGCCGCCAGCATCACCGCTGTGAGGATGATGCGTACCAGCATCTTTTTCTGCTTTTTTGTCATGTGTGACCCGCTCCTTTCATGGTAGAATGCCCGCCCTCCGGGAAAAACACCCCGTCCGCCGCAGGCGCGGGGGATGTCCGCCGGTGGGCTTACAGCTCGATCTCGCAGTCAGGCTCCACCTTTTTGCAGGCCTTCAGCACCTTTTTCATGACCTGCTTGGGGTCGGCGTCCTCGGCGAACTCCACGATCATCTTCTGGGTCATGAAATTCACCACGGCGGAGGCCACGCCCTCGGTCTTCCCGGCGGCCTCCTCCATCAGGTTGGCGCAGTTGGCGCAGTCCACTTCAATGGCATAGGTCTTTTTCATGGGGGATGCTCCTTTCACACAGATAAATCATTAAGCGCTTGTTTAATTATTATGGCCGTAGTATAATGCGGACAGACAGGAAAGTCAACGGCTTCGCCGCAGAGATGCCCAAAGCGGCGAAAAGCATTTCCGTTTGGGCGAAAGGGAGGAAGAGATATGGAGCATACCGGCCTGCCCCACGACCACGGGGAGGAGCAGAACCACACCGCCGCCATGCGGGAGCTGCTCCGCGGCGAGGCGCATTTCCAGAGCGTCGCGGACATCTTCCGGCAGCTGGGCGATCCCAGCCGCATCCGTATTTTCTGGCTGCTGTGCCACTGCGAGGAGTGCGTGGTGAATATCGCGGACATGGTGGAGATGTCCAGCCCCGCCGTGTCCCACCACCTGCGGGTGCTGAAGGACAGCGGTCTGCTGTCCAGCCGCCGGGACGGGCGGGAGGTGTATTACCGCGCCGCCGACACGTCTCAGAGCCGCTTGCTCCACGAGATGATCGAGCAGGTGATGGATGTGGCGTGTCCCCAGTGGCGGGAGGAGGCGGAACAGGTGAAGATCATCCGGGAGATCCACGACCATCTGACCGAGCATATGGAGCAGCGGGTGACCATCGAGGAGCTGGCCCGGCAGTATCTCATCAACCCCACCACGCTGAAAACCGTGTTCAAGGAGGTCTACGGCAGCTCGCTGGCGGCTCACATGAAGGAGCATCGCATGGAAAAGGCGGCGGCGCTGCTGCGGGAGACGGACATGAGCGTGGCGGAGATCGCCGGACAGGTGGGCTACGAGAGCCAGAGCAAATTCACGGCGGCCTTCAAGGAGCAGTTCGGCCTGCTGCCCACGGCCTACCGGCGCACATAGGAAAAAAGAGACGGACGCGGCTGCGTCCGTCCCTTCCGCTATTCCAAGATGATCCAGTTGTCCTGCTTCTCCGTGACGTAGCCCACGGCGGCCGCGGCGGGGATGGTGTCCCGCAGCTCCCGCAGGCAGGCCTCTGCGTCCTCCTCCGCCACGGCCATGAGAAGGCCGCCGCTGGTCTGGGGATCATACAGCAGATCCTGCATGGTGCGGCTGACGCTGCCATGGACGGTGACGCCCGCTTCGGCATATGCCCGGTTGCGGTAGGCGCCGGCGGGGAGAAGCCCCATGCGCGCCGGCTCCCATGCCTCCGGATGATAGGGGACGTCCGCCGTCCGGATGTGGACGGTACAGCCGCTGCCCTGCGCCATCTCGAAACTGTGTCCCAGCAGGGCGAAGCCCGTCACGTCCGTGCAGCTGTGGACGCGGTATTTCACCATGATGTCCCGCGCCGCCTTGTTCAGCGTGGCCATCTGGCGGTAGATGCGGTCCATCACCGCCTCGTCCGCCAAGCCCGCCTTGGCGGCGGTGGTCAATACGCCCACGCCCAGCGGCTTTGTCAGCAGCAGCACATCGCCGGGGCGCGCGCCGCTGTTGGTCAGGATCTTCTTCGGGTGGACGAAGCCGGACACCGCCAGACCGTAGATGGGCTCTGCGCCGTGGATGGTGTGGCCGCCGGTGATGATGGCGCCGGCCTCATACGCCTTGTCGTAGCCGCCCCGCAGCAGCTCCTGCACCATTTCCCGGGGCATGGACTCCGGCAGGCACAGGATGTTCAGCGCCAGCTTGGGCTCACCGCCCATGGCGTACACGTCGCTGATGGCGTTGGCGGCGGCGATCTGCCCGTACAGGAAGGGGTCGTCCACGATGGGCGGGAAGAAGTCGGTGGTCTGCACCAGCGCCGTGTTCTCGTCCAGATAGTAGACGCTGGCGTCGTCGGAGCGGTCATAGCCCACCAGCAGACGGGGGTCGCTGTGGGTGCGGAAGCCCTCCAGCAGCTGCACCAGTGTACCGGCGCCTACCTTGGCGCCGCAGCCGGCGCAGGACGCCAGCTTTGTCAGTTTGATATCCGTTTCCATGACTGCCCCTCTCCTTTGCGGGCGCGCTGCACCGGCGGGAACGCCGCGCAGCCGCTTTTATAATAATGTGTCTCTATCCTACCACCGAAAGAGGGGGAAGTCCACCGCAAATCGGGGTGACGCCGCAAAACGGCTGGTTTTTCGCCGCCGCACACTTGCGCGGCGGCGGCAGATATTTTATAATAAGGAAAACATACGGCAGGAGGGTCTTGCGATGTACGAGCTTATTCAGGTATCCGGCAGCAGCTATTATGTGCAGAGTCCCGCCAAGATCGGTCTTGTGCGGCTGAACGACACGGACGTGTGCCTCATCGACAGCGGCAGCGATAAGGACGCCGGCCGCAAGGCCCGGCAGCTCATGGAGAAAAACGGCTGGCACTTGACCGCCATCTACAATACCCACTCCCACGCCGACCATATCGGCGGGAACCGGTATCTCCAGAGCCAGACGGGGTGCAGGCTCTACGCCCCCGGCGCGGAGTGCGCCGTTACCCGCCACACGGTACTGGAGCCGTCCATGCTGTACGGCGGCTGCCCGCCCAAGGAGCTGCGCCACAAGTTCCTCATGGCGCAGGAGAGCGACGCGGCCTATCTGACGGCGGACGTGCTGCCGGAGGGCTTCCGGCTGCTGCCCCTGCCCGGCCACTGTATGGATATGGTGGGCTTCCGTACACCGGACGACGTGGTGTATCTGGCGGACTGCGTATCCAGCCAGGAGACACTGGAGAAGTACCGCATCGGCTACATCTACGATGTGGGCGCGTACCTCGCCACGCTGGAGACGGTCAAGACCATGACCGCCAAGGCGTTCGTCCCCGCCCACGCGGAGGTGACGGAGGACATCGCGCCGCTGGCCCAGTACAACATCGACACGGTGCAGGAGGTAGGCGACGCCATCACGGCGCTGTGCGCCGCGCCGCAGACCTTTGAGGAGCTGCTGAAGGCGCTGTTCGACCGGTACGGCATGGCCATGACCTTTGAGCAGTACGCGCTGGTGGGCGCCACGGTGCGCTCCTATCTGACGTGGCTGAAGGAGACGGAGCGCGTGACGGCGGAGTTTGCCGACAACCGGATGCTGTGGCGGCGGGTGTGAGTTGTCAGTTGCCGTGGCCATGCAGGACGACCCGTGTGCCGTCCACCTCCCGCAGGCGCAGCGCCGCCCCGAACACGTCGCAGAGCATATCCTCCGTGACGGCGTCCCGGGTGACGGCGTAGCGGATGACGCCATCCTTCAAAAAGAAAAACCGATCCCCGAAGGCGAGAGCCTGATTCAGGTCGTGCAGCGAGCTCAGGACGGCGATATGCCGCTCCTGAGCCGCTTTTTTTGCCTCGCGCATCAGCAGATGCTCGTTGGAAACGTCCAGATTGCCGGTGGGCTCGTCCAGCACCAGCAGCCGCGGCTCCTGCGCCAGCGCCCGGGCGATGGCCACCTTCTGCCGCTCGCCGCCGGACAGCTCCGCCACGCTGCGCGCTGCCAGCGGGGCAAGTCCCATATCCTCCAGCACCCGCGCTGCGGCGGCGCGGTCTGTCGGCCCTGCCTGTAAGCCGAAGCGGGACAGCCGCCCCAACAGCACGGAGTCGAACACCGTCAGCTCCCCGAACAGGATGTCCTGCGGCACATAGGCGATGTACTGCGCCCGGCGGCGGCGGGACAGGGCGGTCAGTTCCTGCCCGTCGAAGCGGATGGAGCCGGAGTCGGGGGTGCAGATGCCCAGCAGGTTCTTGAACAGCGTGGTCTTGCCGGAGCCGTTGCAGCCCAGCAGGATACCGATCTCGCCGCTTTCCAGCGTCAGATCCACGCCCCGCAGCACCGGGGCGCCGTGGCGGCTGTATCGATAGGTCAGATGCTCCACGGTCAGCATGGCGTCGCCTCCCTTCTGGCGAAGATGATGGTCAGGAAAAACGGCGCGCCCAGCAGGGAGGTGATGGCGCCCACCGGCAGCGCCGAGCCGCTGCCCAGACTGCGGGACAGCAGATCTGCCAGCAGCAGCAGCAGGCTGCCGCTGAGGGCGGAGGCGGGGATGGACCAGCGGTGATCCTGCCCCATGAGGCGCTTGACGGTATGGGGGCAGATGATGCCCACAAAGCCGATGATGCCCAGAAACGACACGCACACCGCCGTCATGACGGAGGCGGTCAGCAGCGACACGAACCGCAGCAGCGCCACGTTGACGCCCAGCGTTCCGGCGGTGTCGCCGCCGCTGAGCAGCGCGTTGTAGCGCCACGCCAGCAGCATGAAGAAGACCGCACCGGCGGCTACCACCGCCAGCATGATCCAGTCCGTGCGGTAGGTGGCCCGGCCCAGATCGCCGAAGCTCCAGATCACCGCCGCCGACAGCCCCACGTCCGTGGCGTAGAATTGCAGGACGGTGGTGGCCGCCGTCCACATGGCGCCCACGGCGATGCCGGCCAGCACCACCACATTGGGGGAAAACGACCGCAGGCGGCACAGTCCCAGAATCAGCAGGATGGACGCGGCGGCGAACAGAAATGCCAGCAGCGACGTGGCGAAGGGGCTGACGCCCACTCCGTAGTTGGACAGGTTGTTGCCGGTGGAGAGAAATCCACCGGAAAAGGCGATGATGGACAGGTTGGCGCCGAACACCGCCGCGTTGGACACGCCCAGCGTAGACGGGGAGGCCATGGCGTTGCCCAGCGTGGTCTGCATGACGAGACCCGAGACGGACAGTCCCGTCCCGGCGATGAGCGCTGCCAGCAGACGGGGGATGCGGATGTTCCAGATGATCCGCGCCGCCGCGCCGCCGGTGCGGCCCAGCAGGGCGTCGAAGCACGCCGCCACGGTCATGTGGGACGAGCCCACCAGCACGCAGGCGAAGGCGGCCAGCGCCACCGCGACAGCCAGTATGACGAGCACCGCCGTGTTTTTCCGCGTGCGCCGGGTCTTTCCGTCCATATGCGCCCTCCACCATACCATAAAAGATAAAACATTATACAGCGAACGAGAATTTCGCACAAGGGGGTAGGGGGGATGGCGGACAGGTATCGTATATTCTGCCTATTGACATTTTGCGTATTCGGGGATATTATACGCTTTCTGGAAAGAAAACCGTGGAGGAGGTGCCGTTTATGGCTGAAAAAAAGACAAATATCCAACTTTTCCGCCCGCTGGATCTGACGCAGGGCTCCTGCTGGAAAACCATCCTGATCTTCTCCCTGCCGGTGATCCTGTCCTATCTGCTCCAGCAGGTCTATTCCATCAGCGACGCGGCCATCGTGGGACAGACGCTGACGGCGCAGGAGGTGGCGGGCGTCAACGATACGAACGCGCTGGTGTTCATCTTCCTGCAATTCGCCTTCGGCGTCAGCGCCGGCTTCTGCGTGGTGACCTCCTGCCATGTGGGCGCCCAGAACAACGCCGGCGTCCGCCGCAGCCTTGCTACCCAGATCGTTCTGTCCGCCGCACTGACGGTGATTTTGACGACGCTGGCGCTGCTCCTGCTGAATCCCATGCTGGCGTGGATCAATGTGACGCCGAAGGACGCGGAGGTCTACCGCGCCGCCTACACCTACTGCTTTATCATCTTCGTGGGCATCGGCGCGCAGCTGTTTTACAACTTCATCTGCTCCTTTCTGCGCAGCATGGGCGATTCCATGACGCCGCTGCTGTTTCTGCTGTTTTCCACCCTGCTGAACGTAGGGCTGGATCTGCTGTTCATCCTGAAATTCCACTGGGGTGTGGCAGGCGCGGCGGCTGCCACCGTATCCGCCCAGCTCATCAGCACCGTGGCCTGTTTCTGCTACGCCTTTGCCCGCTATCCGGAGATCCGCCTGAAGCGGGAGGACTGGCGCATCACGATGTACGATGTGCGCCGCCATGTGAGCCGGGGTATCCCGCTGGGACTGCAATTCTCCGTGCTGGCCATCGGCATCATCGTCATGCAGAGCGTGGTGGTGAAGTTCGATATGCTGGATGGGCGCATGGTGTCCAGCGCCGCCCAGAACGGCTTCGGCGCGGCCAATAAGCTGTCCAATCTGATGATGACGCCCATGAACGCGCTGGGTACGGCCATGACCAGCTTCACCGCCCAGAATCTGGGAGCGGGACGGTATGACCGCATCAAAAAGGGTACGCTCCAGAGCATGATCGTCATGGGCGTTATCGTGCTGTGCGGCGTGGGCCTCGGTATGCTGCTGACTGTCAACGACCTCTACTTCCATGTGTTCCTCAGCGCCGATAAGGTGACGGCGGAGACGGTGCGCTTTGGCAATGCGCTCCTCTATGTGGATTTTGCCATGTACCCGTTTTTGGGCGGCGTTTTCCTCATCCGCAACTGTGTACAGGGCATCGGACGGCCGTCCTTTGTGCTGGGCGCCGGTGCGGCGGAGCTGGTGGCGCGGATCGCCGTGTGCCTGCTGCTGCCCGCCGCTGTGGCAGGCGGCATGGTCAGTGCCTCCGCGTCTCCGCTGGCGTTTTACGCGCTGTGTGCCGCCGATCCCATGGCGTGGATCGCCGCCGACGCGGTGCTGTGCGTGCCGCTGATCCGCAACATCATGCGGATGGACTACCGTTACCTGCGGAGCGGCCAGATATAGAGCGGGATAGGAAAAAGGGCGGCGCGGCCGCCCTTTTTCCGTGCCCCTGAGGAGCGGCGGGGTGTGCAGGGGAGACTTGCAGATATTTACGGCAGAATTTCGATTTTTTTCTTGACAGATGCCGGTGGTATATGCTAATATAATCGAGCTGACGATTTGAGCGGAGGGCGTACGCGGGTGTAGCACAATGGCCAGGGCACCAGCCTTCCAAGCTGGGGATGCGGGTTCGATTCCCGTCACCCGCTCCAACTTGACAGTATGCGCCAGTAGCTCAGTTGGATAGAGCAACTGCCTTCTAAGCAGTAGGCCAGGGGTTCGAGTCCCTTCTGGCGTGCCATTTTCCCCTTTGCGGGATGTCAGCGCGATCCCAGACGGATGTATATGTGGTGGGTGTAGCTCAGTTGGTTAGAGCACCGGATTGTGGTTCCGGGTGTCGAGGGTTCGAGTCCCTTTACCCACCCCACAAAGGATGAGGGATTGGGAGATGATCCCGATCCCTCATCTACTTTTCCGCATAGGGGTGTAGCCAAGCGGTAAGGCAAGGGACTTTGACTCCCTCATTCGCTGGTTCGAGTCCAGCCATCCCTGCCAGATTTTTACCGCTTCGGTGGTTTGGAATAGAATATGCTTCGTTAGCTCAGTTGGCAGAGCACCTGCCTTTTAAGCAGGGTGTCCGGGGTTCGAATCCCCGACGAGGCACCACAAAAATCCCTGTAACCACACGGTTACAGGGATTTTTCTCATTTCCTCCAAAACACATTTGAAAGATTCACAAAGTTTAGAGCGTCGGTTTGTTGGTTTCATAAAACCATCGGCCGGCGCTTTTGGGGGAGTCCTGAAAAAAGGATTGACTTCTTTTCTGACAGCCCTATAATAGTCCTTACAAATACTAATATAGGGGGGATAACCGTGAAATCTGATGCAGATCAGATGTGGGAAGCATGGGGACGGACAAACGCGCTATATACCGCATGGTGCGCCGCCGCAGGGCAGAATCCATACCGCGTGATCGTTTTATATGCCATACAGGCGCACGCGCCGATCACACAAAAGGCCATAGCGGATTACGCCGGGCTGTCGAAGCAGACGGTGAGCACCGTCATGCGGGCGCTGAAAGCGGAGGGGCTTGTGTCCCTCCATGCCGGGGAATCGGATCACCGTGAGAAAAAAGTGTGCCTGACACAGAAGGGGACGCGCTATGCAGCGGAGGTGCTTTCTCCGCTGCACACGCTGGAGCAGCGGGTGTTCGACATCATGGGCGCAGAGCGTATGAAGCAGATGACGGACGCCATCACGCTATTCAATCTTGTTTTTGAGAAAGAAATGGAGACACAGGCAAATGAACACCGCACTAAGTAAGAAATTCTTTTCTTATGTCATTCCCTCCATCCTCGCATTCGCCTTGTCGGGGGTTTACACCATTGTTGACGGCTTCTTTATCGGGCAAAGCCTCGGCGATACGGGGTTGACCGCCATCACATTGGGCTATCCGATCTCCGCGCTGATCGGAGCGGTCGGCACGGGGCTTGGTCTGTCGGGCGCCATTCGCTTTACGATCCTGAGCGCGCAGGGGGAAACCCAAAAGCGTCAGGAGTGCTTTGCGGGTACAACGCTGCTGATGCTGATTGTCGCCGGTTTACTGACGGCGATCCTGTTTGCTTTTGCCGAGCCAATTCTGTATTTGCTGGGCGCAAGAGGCAATATGCTCACGCTCTGCACTGCGTATGCCCGCGTCATTGCGCTGGGCGCTGTTTTTCAGCTTTTGGCAACCGGCTTCGTCCCATTTATCCGCAACATGGGCGGTGCGACCGTTGCCATGGTCGCGATGACGCTCGGATTTGTAACGAATATTGTTCTGGACTATGCCTTCGTGTGGGCCTTGAACTGGGGAATGGCCGGTGCTGCATGGGCGACCATCATCGGACAGGCCGTGACCATGGTCGTGGCAGTCATCTTCTTTGCCGTGAAGAGGAGCGGCTTCCGCCTGCCAAAGCTGCGGGAGCTGTGCAGCCTTTGGAAAACTGTCCTGATCGTCTCCATCTCTCCCTTTGGTTTGACATTTTCCTCCATCATCACGATGCTTTTTATGAATCGCTTCCTGCTGCTGTACGGGGACGAACAGGCGGTCGCGGTTTACGGCTGCATCGGCTATATTACCGCCATTCTCTACCTGCTGCTGCAAGGGGTAGGCGACGGCAGTCAACCGCTGATCAGCCAGTATTACGGGGAGGAGGACCGGGCTTCCGTGCGGGCTGTCCGAAGGCTGGCGTACCTGACCGCCGTTGCGGTCACAGTGGTCTGCATGATCGGCGTCTATCTTGCAAGAGCAAAAGTCGGCGTTCTGTTCGGCGCTTCGGCGGAGGCAAATGCCGGAGTCATCCAGTATCTGCCGCTTTTCCTTGCACCGCTGCTGCTGCTGGCGTTTGTCCGCATTACGACGTCCTACTTCTACGCAACGGAAAAGAACGGGTTGTCCTATCTCCTTGTGTATGCCGAGCCGGTCTGCACGCTGCTGACGCTCCTGCTCCTGCCGCCGCTGCTGAAGCTGACCGGCGTCTGGCTTGCGACACCCATCGCACAGGTCGTGACCTTTGTGATCGCATGGGCGGCTAAGCGCCGTGTGGACGCGAAAAATTAGGGTACACGATGGGCGGGGCTGAAAAGCGGCGTGCAGCACTTGCGCGAGCCATACCTGCGCCGTCTGCAAGGCAAACAGAAAAGCAAAAGGGCATGTACCGCAAGGTACATGCCCTTTTTGTCAGCGATCCTTTGGGGATACCCTCGTTACAGCGCGGGCGGCTGATGCCACACCGCATCTACAAAGAGAAGCGTCAGCCCGATATAGACGATGCAGGCCAGCGCCAGCAGCGCACAGAAAAGGATGCAGAGGATGTAGGCGGTTTTGCTTCCGTGCAGGTATTTGCGGCACAGCACGATGCCGGCGGCGGCCAGCACCAGCAGCACTACGGCTAACCAAAGGGGCATATCGTCCACCTCCTTTACACGCTGCGGAATGCGTCGATCATATCCGTAAACCACGTCAGCTCGCGGACAAAGCGTTCCCGCAGCTGCGCGGTGTTTTCCCGCCCCTTGCTGATCTGGAAAAAGCCGCGTCCGCTGTGGACGGCAAGATACAGCCTGCCATCGGGGTTGAGGTTTACGGCGAATTTGCCGAAGGAGGCGTCTGACAGTGCCAGAAGCCGCTCCAACCGGTTGGGGGTCAGGATGCGAAGGACGGCGGCCTCGTCGCCGCCTGTCAGGAGGAAGCGCTTGTCAAAGGCCTCGCTGCCTGTTTTGATGGTTTTGCCGCCGGACAGCTTATCCAGCGTCCCTCTCGGCCAGATGGTCAGCCATGTGGGAAATTCCTGGTTCAGCTGGCACAGCATCCACTGACCGGTGTAGACCTCCCGCTCGTTCTTCTCCCACAGGCCGGTTTCCTCGCGCAGGAATTCATCCTCCTCCGTCAGCTTGATGGTGCATAGCTCCGTGGTCGACCCCCGATAGGAACCCCGTATGTACCCGCTGCCGCTGCAATGGGTGTGGCGGGGCAGGGGGATATTGGTGTCCTCTGCGTTCAAAAGGGGCGGGGTGGGGTTCATCTGTACGTTTTCGAGGACAGTACCTGCGATATCCGGCGCCATGGCGTCGAAGGTCTGCTGCCCGGTCTGCTCCTTGGATCTGCTCTGCACCGCCTGCCCCAGCGCAAGGACAATGCCGCCCACAACGATCAGCACAAGATTGCCGCCCAGAAGGATACCGGCTACGGCGATCACCACGCCTAGCAGCGAAAGGAGCCTTCCGCCCCATTTGCCGCCCCTGCTCCTGCGAAGCTGCTGCGAAAGCGCCTCATCCGTCATGTTCCTGTTCTGTTCTGCCATATGCCTCTCCTTATTCCGCCGCGCCGGTCAGTCCAGACGCTCGTAGTAATCGTAGTCGCCGGTAACACCCCAGTAGAGGCCGTTTTCGCCGGCTGTTGCAATGAGGTAGGAAACGTCGTCAAAGCGCTCGGAATCGGCGGCATAGTGTCCCTGCGCCTCGTCCAGCACGCGGAGCATCCCGCTGTCGACGGCGGTCAGCGTGTCGTCCGACTGCTCGTATAGGATCCAGTCTCCCGCCACGCCGATGCCGATGACGGACTCGGCCGTGTTCTCCCCCTCCAGATACCAGGTGCCGTCAAGACCCTGATGTGCGGCACTCCCGTCCGCAAAATCCTCCACCAGAGATTCCTCCGGCTGGAACACAAATGTCTCCGTCTCCGCGTCCCAGAACCACACCATCAGCACCTGTTGTCCGTCCAGCTCGAACAGCATCGCCGCATCACTGCTGCCGTCGCCGTTCCGGTCGGCAAAGTCGATGCCCTGAAACGCCTCCCACGGGTCGCCTTGCAGGGTGATGGGATAGCGCACAGAGTCGTACAGGGTCTGTACCTCGTCGTCGAGATAAAAAACGGCGCTGTCCGCATGGACGCACACCAGCACGTCGGTGTCCTCACCGTCGCGGGTGATGGTGCCGCCGTCCCGGACGATGCCGGTGACACGCCAGTCGCCGCCCACCACATCACCGGGGTCGTCGTCCTCACCGCCGCAGGCGGCGAGGCTCAGGCACAGGGCCAGCGCCGATAGGAGCGCAAATAGCTTTTTCATGCGTTTCCCTCTTTTCTGCGGCGTTACGCCATCTTCTGATAGTAGTCGTATTCGCCGCCCCAGTAGATCACATCGCCGCCGACGAGGGTGAAGTCGTAGACAACATCCTCATACAGGGAGGAGACGGCAAAATACTCTCCGGCGCCATCCTGATTTACCTCGATGGTGCCGCAGTCCACCACGGTGGGGTCGCCGTCACCGCCGGGACGCTCCAGCAGCTCCCAGCTGCCGGAGGCGTCGAACTCGAGTATGCTGGCGGCGCCGGGCTCGCCGTCCTGATACCATGTACCGGCGAGGTATCCGTAATCGCCGTCGCCGGTGTTTTCACCCGGCGTATCGCCGGTCACCTTCGTGAAGGTACCGAGAGAATCCACATACAGCGTACCGACCTCGTCGAACCAGCTGCGGTAGGCCACGCCGTCGTGCTCGTTGTAGAAGTAGTCATAGTCATACTCCGGCACGAACTGGATAAAGCCGCTGGCTGTCACCTCTTCGTCGGCGTCGTACAGTGCAAAGCGCACCTCGTCGCCGGCGTCGCTGGTGGCGGAGATCAGCGTTTCGCCATCCTCGCCCCTCCACGCGCCGCCAAAGACATACAGATTTGACATCTGCTCACTGTCCTTGACCAGCCCCTCAAGGGAGTTTGGAGCGTTGTAAAAATTGTTGTCATTGTCGTCGCGGCCGCCCTCGTCACCGCAGGCGGCAAGACTCAGACACAGTACAAGCGCCAGCGCGAGGGACAAAAATTTGTGGATGTGTTTCATGGTATTCTTCTCCTTTTTTAATACACGGTGTCAATGCTCCTGCTCCGCCATGGACAATATCTCATCGTGGCTCAGCTCCACATCGCCGAAGCGGACAAAGATGCCGTTGGTCACGGCGCTGTTCCACACCCGTATGTCTGCAAGCGGGCGAAAGCGGATCTTATCCAGATACGGCTTCATGTCCAGCAGAAGACGGCTTCCGGACACAAAATCCACCTGCAAGACATGGTCGGGCAGCGGCGTGACGGCTGTGAGATACCTTCGGTTCAAGTGCGTGTCCTCCTTTCCGGGGAAATAAAGATCCACCGTACAGACATTGTACGGTGGATGGGAAAGAAGAAACATTAACCAAAGGTTAGGTCTTTTGCCGGAGCAGCGCGGCAAGCTGTGTCCGCTTGGTGCGGGTGTCCCCCTCGATATGGAGCTTGGAATAGATCTGGTTCACATACTGCTTGACACTGCCCTCGGAGAGATAGAGCCTTTCCGCGATCTCACGGTTGGAGAGCCGCTGCCCCATCAGCTCCACGATCTCGTATTCCCGCGTCGTCAGCGCGTCAAAGACCGCCGGACGGGCGCTTGCCGTGTTTCGCGCTTTTGCCGCCTCACCCAGCGCCATGATCTGCGCCGCAAGGAGGGACTGCGTTTCCCGTGCCAGCAGGGGCCTTATATAGTCGTAGTTTTCCAAGAACGGCATCACAAGGCCGTCCGGTGCGGCGTCGGAAAGTGCCTTTTCCAGCCAAGCGCGGGCCTCCTCGGTTTTTCCCAGCTTTTCATAGGCCGCCGCCGTCTGGATGCGGAGGTGCAGCGCCACCAGCGCGTAGTGCATGGCCCCGCACACCGCCAGCAGTTCGGCGCTGCGCCCGATGACCTTGGCGTATGCACCCTCGGCAAGATAGACCTGGTTTTCGATCATCTCCATCATGGGCTTGCCCGGCGCCAGCATATTGACAGTGGAGAGCCGGTGCTGCGAGAAGATCTCCGGAATTTTGTCCGTTTCACCCCGCAGCGCATGGTAGTAGGCGCTGGTGGCGCTCCAGAGGTTGATCCACGCCGTGTCGTGATAGCGCAGAAGCTCCGCGTAGCGCTCGGCAAAGGTGTACCGCTGCTCCACGTCGGTATATCGCGAGAGCCGCCGCGACAGGAAATCGCAGCACAGCGCCATGTTGACCTGCCCGTTGTTCTTCACCTGCGCGTAGGCGCGCTCCAGCTCGATGTGGGCATCGGTGAAGCGGCCCTGACAGAACAGCGCCTCGGCGCGCATGATGGTCTCCGCACCCTGCCCGTGGTGGTTGGTGACCTGATAGTAGTGGGGCATACACTCGTCCATCTCTAAAAGCTCGCGTTCCAGCTCGCCCGGTGCGCGGTAGAACATCATCAGAACGGACGGTGAGCCAAAGGTCCAGCCGCCGCCGGACTGGATGCTGATGGCGGGGCGGGACATCTGCGCGCTGGCGCTGCGGTGCAGGCGGCTCATGGCGCTGATGTCGTTGTAGCAGAGAAAGCTCAGAATGAGGTCACACTCGCCCAGCAGGTTGCCGCGCTCCTCCTCGGACAGTTCGGGATGCTCCTCAATGGCTGCCAGCAGCAGAGCCTTCAGTTCCAGCATTTTCGGGATCTGCCGCCATGTGAACATCCGGCGCATCAGCACCAGAATGGCAAGGGGATAGGCCTTCAGCGTTTCGGCGGGGCATTTGCCCAGCGCATCCAGCAAGTCCTCCGGCTTCAGCGACGCCAGCAGGATGCCCGCATCGCTGCGGATGACCCGCAGCAGCGCGTCGTAATTCTCGCTTCTCCGGTAGGCGGCGATGGCGTGGAGATACTGCCGGTGCTGCTCGTACCACAGGCCGAAGCGCTCCCAATAGAGACGCTGCGTTTCGGCGTCCAGCTTCAGAAAACGCCGCTCGGCGCACTCCTTCATCATGTGGTGGAAACGATAGGTCACGCCGTCCGGCAGCCGCGTGACAAAGGCGTTCTGCTCGGTCAGCAGGGAGAGGATCTGTCCCGCGTCCGCCTCGCCGGTGATGCACTGGGCCATCTCAACGGTAAATTCATCGGCCAGTCCCATGACCGCCAGAAACTCCCGCTGCTTTTCCGGCAGCGGATCGATCATGGCGGCGGTGAAGGTGGCGTAGATGTCGGAGTGGCGGCTGGGCAGCACGCCGCGCTCGGAGAGCGTCCGCAGGTTCAGGTACACGGCGGAGAACCAGCCCTCGCTGGAATAGAGGAGGCTCTCCACCTGTGCGTCGGAAAGCTCCGTGCCGCAGCGGTGGGCGTAGACGGCAAGCTCTGTGTGGTTCAAGCGCAGCTGCTCCGTACCGATCTGATAGACCTTGGCCCCCAGCCGCACCGCCTCCGCCGCGGGCAGGAAGCGGTCGCGGCTTGCAACGATCAGATGGACATTTGCGGGCAGCCGGTTTGCCAGCATACAGAGGAACAGGGCGGCGCGCTTGTCCGTCAGCAGGTGGAAATCGTCGATAAAGAGATAGCAGGGTGTTTCGCCCGCCAGCGCATGGCAGAGATCGTCCACCAGCAGCCCGCTGCCCGCTGCGTCCGTGGGGCAGGGATACTCCCGTAGAAAGGGTAAGCCGGCACGGGCAAACGCCTCCTGTGCGCTTTTCCAGAAGATCGCAAGGTTATCGGAATACACGCTGATGCGGATGATGCGCAGTGTCTTTGCCTTGGCGCGTTCACTAAGGTACCAGTTTACCGCCGTGGTCTTCCCGTAGCCCATGGGCGCCACCACCGTGGTCATGGCGCAGCGGGAGATGGGCCGCAGACTCTCCTGCAGCCGCTCGGATATGTAGATGGTGTTCAAATTCCATTTCGGCTTTGGCATGATGTACACCTCCAACGATTTGTTTTCTCGGTGTCTAAGCGGCACGACGGCGGCTATCCACACCTTTTCTGTGCCTGATGGCGGCTTACGTTTCTCTAATTTGCTTAATTGTACCTTTTTCCGCGGCGAAATTCAAGTTCACCGAAAGGAGACCAAAATCTTAAAAAATGCGGCGCGATTCCATATCCGACCGGCCTGCCCGGAGGCGGGCGTGTCATCGTGCGATGAGAGCGCTTCACCAAGGCAGGAAAAGACAAGCTGCACCTTTCTTTTGGGAGGGCTTTGTGATACTATGTTAGCCGCAGTACCTGTATCTGCTGCATCCTTTCCAAAAACACACGCAACGAACGGAGACACTATGAATCAGAAAGAACTCAACGAAATTCGCCGGCGCTTCAAGCTGGACAAAAACGCATTCAGCAAGATCTACGGCTGCTATGTCAACAGCAACAAGGAGATCATCTCCTGCGTGGACGCCTCCATGGGCCTCATGTCCCAGGAGGAGCAGGAGATGTACCTGGGACTTTTGAAGAAATCCCTGTCCGGCGCACTGGGGCGGAACCTGATGGACATCGTATTCTCCACCGCGCAGGTGGCGGACAGCGATGAGCACCGCCTGCTGCAAACCATCCGCCAGACGGACGCCCGGGATCAGAACTCCCGCGAGGCGCTGTATCGCCGCATCATCAACGCCTTGGACATGGGCGAGACCAACTACCTCATCCTGCTGGCGGCGGACACCTACGACGTGCCCTATAAGGGCCGGGATGACGAGACGTTTTCCGAGGGGTCGGACACGGTGTATAAGTACTTCGTGTGCAGCGTCTGCCCGGTGAAGGCCCCCACGCTGGAGCTGAAATACAGCAGCGAGGACAGCGGCTTCCACAGCGCCTCCACCGGCCATATCGCGCTGGCACCGGAGCTGGGCTTCCTGTTCCCCGCCTTCGACGACCGTGCCGCCAACATCTACAACGCCCTCTTTTACAGCAGGAACGCCGCCGAGCTCCATCAGGAGGTGATCGACGCGGTGTTCCGCACGGAGCCGCCCATGTCCGCCGAGGAGCAGAAGAACGTGTTCGGCACGGCGCTGGGCGATACCCTCCAGAAGGAGTGCAGCTACGACGTGGTGCAGTCCGTCCACGAGCAGCTGCGTGAGCGTATCGCAGAGCACAAGGAGAGCCATGACCCCGAGGTGCTGACGCTGTCCATCCGCGAGGTGGGCGATGTGCTGACCAACAGCGGCGTATCCGAGGAAAAGGCGGAGGCGTTTCAGCAGGAGTGCCGCAGGCAGTACGGTGAGGATGTGACGCTGAACCCGAAGAACATCATCGACAGCGGCAAGTTCCAAATCACCACGCCGGAGGTGAAGATCGCCGTCGCGCCGGAATACAGCCACATGATCGAGGCCCGCATCATCGACGGGCGGCGCTACATCCTCATCCCCGCCGATGAGGGCGTGGAGATCAACGGTATCGGCGTGAACATCCCCAATCCGCAGAGGGCGGAGAAAACGGAGCATGAAAATCCATAAGATGCAGGGTCAGTCCGATTATTTCTCCGGGATTTGGATTGTGAAAGACACGGCCTTGTGGTATGCTGTACATAGAGCGAATCGATCCGCGGAGGTGCGCGGCATTACAACACAGAAAAGGAGAAGAATATGGGACTTATCAAAGCAGCAATGGGCGCCTGCGGCACGGTGAACAAGGGCAAGTTCTGCGCCAACTGCGGCACTCCCCGAACGTAAAGAAAGGAGAACGTATCATGCGGATCAACTGGTTCAAGGACGAGAATCATCTGGTATATATCAACGGTGCCACCCAACTGGCGGAGCTGGAGCGGACGCTGCACTTCCCCGGTCTGGAGGAGGCGGCCAATGAGCTGCGGCAGCACCCCACGGCGGAGGGCTTTACCATCAAGGGCCCCAAGCGCACCAGCGGACGGCTGTTCGTACCCGACCTGACCTTTGGCGAGCACATCGAGATGGGCGAGAACATCTTCTTCTACATGGGGGAGATGCAGGAGTGCTACGTCATCTACTGGCTGGACGCGCCGGTGGCGAAATGACAGAAAGCGCGGCGATGCCGTGAACAACACCCCGTTTGTCAGTCGTACAGACCGGCAAGCGGGGTGTTCGAGCTTATCGGCGATTTTTCTGCGGGGCGGGTGTCCGCATCCGACAGCCTGCGCCGTTATATAGAGTGATGGCGCAGACAGCGTAGCTGTGCTGCGGTACAGAAAGGACGGAGGTGAAGAGATGCTCCTTTACACACAGACCATCGGAGATGCGCAGCAGAGGCGGCTCTTTGAGGACGTATATACCGCCTACCGTGGCCGGATGCTGACGCTGGCCCGGCGAAAGCTGCGTTCACCGGAGGATGCAGAGGACGCGGTGCATCAGGCGTTCCTCTCGCTGGCGGAGCACTTTGACCGGCTGGCGGCGCTGCCCAGCATGGAACTGGAGGCCTATCTCACGGTGGTGGTGGAGCGCAAGTGCATCGATCTCCTGCGGCAGCAGAGCCGATTGTCCGGGTCGCCCTTTGACGAGACGATCCCGCTGGTGACGCCGGTGCCCTGCGGCGACGCGCTGGCGGACGCCATGGGCCGCCTGCCGCCCCGCTACCGGGAGGCGCTGCTGCTGCGTCATGCCTGCGGCTACTCCACGCGGGAGACGGCGGCGCTGCTGGAGCTGTCCTTCGCCGCCGCCCAGAAGCTGCTGTACCGGGCACGGGAGGCGTTGCGCACAGAATTGGAAAGGGAGGCGATATGCCCATGAACACCACCTTCAGCGATGCCGCGCTGCATCAGGCGGCGCAGCGGCTGGCACATCAGATGTCCGCCGACTTGCCGGCGGAGGACGCCGGTTTTTCCGCCGGGTTTGACACGCGAATGGAGCCGCTGCTCCGCCGGGAGAGGCACCGCCGCACGGCACGGCTCATCTGGCGGCGCACCGCCGCCGCGCTGCTGACTGTCGTGCTGGCCTTCGGTGCGGCATTGGCGGTCAGCCCCGCGGCACGGGCTGCGGTGGGGCGGTGGCTCCGCCAGATGACCACGGAGGTCGTCGCCTATCGGTTCCCGGCTGCGCAAAGCACCGGGACGTGGACGGGGGACGGCCCGACATGGCTTTCGGACGGCTATGTAATGGTGTCCGACTTTACAGGGGATAACGGCGTCCGCACGGTGCGGTACACCTCGCCGCAGGGTGATGTCATGCTGGCGGCGGTGGGCTTCCGCAGCGATCAGGACATCTCCATGGAGGTGCGCAGCCATCGGACGGCCGGCCTGTCCGACGTTCGCACCGGTCAGCGGCCGCAGGGAGAGCCGGGTGACCCGGCGGGCTGCGATATCCGGGAGGTGCAGGTGCGGGGGCGGGACGCCCGGCTCTATCAGTTCCGTCACCTGCCCGACGAGACGCGCTCCGTCAGCGTGTACAGCGTGCTGTTCTATCTGGACAGCCCGGACAGTGACGCGGCGCCGTTTTACAGCGTGTCCATACCGGAGCAGGGGCGGCTGCTGGTATGGGCGGACGAGGACGCCGGACAGGTATTCCTGCTGTTCGGCACCCCGGGACAAAAGGAGCTCTGCCGCATGGCGGAGAGTATGTATGAGGAGGGGAGCAGATCATGAAAAAAGCTGTGATGCTGGTGGCGGCGGTGCTGGCGTTGGCGCTGACCGCCTGCGGAAAGCAGGAGAACACCAGAAAGGTGGTCTATATCCCGCTGTGGATGGAGCCGTACTCCGTGGTGTACTACGATGCCGACCTGAACCGCACCATCGCGGAGGGCGGCGACCTGACGGAGGAGGAGATCGACAGCCGGGAGGACATTCGCGCCGTGGGGATGTACGGCGATGAGCTGGCGGAGCCGGACACCAAGGTGGAGTACGACCTCCACGGCTTCATCCAGAACGTGTACTACAAAACCGATGACGGCACCGGCTATCAGCTGGCGCCGCCGGATGCCCGGGGCTGAACGAGCGCAGCAGAAAAGCCGCCGACAGGCGGCTTTTCTGCTTATAAAACCGTGCCGCTCCGCACATCCTATCACGGAAAAGGAGGCGCGGAGCATGACAGATGAGACAAAGGAAACCAAGCAGGCGTCGGACTGCGGCGAGACGCAGGAGCAGTCCGCCCCGGCCATGCAGCAGCTGGTGGACATGGGCTCCTCCGTGGTGAAGAACCGCCACGGCACGGTACACTGCCTGACCATCGTGGGACAGGTGGAGGGGCATATGGTGCTGCCCAACAACACGAAAAGCACCAAATATGAGCACGTCCTGCCGCTGCTGGCGTCGCTGGAGGAGTCGGACGACGTGGACGGCCTGCTGTTGCTTTTGAACACCGTGGGCGGCGACATCGAGGCAGGGCTGGCCATCGCGGAGTTGGTAGCGGGGATGCGCCTGCCCACGGTAACGCTGGTGCTGGGCGGCGGACACTCCATCGGCGTGCCGCTGGCGGTGTGCGGCAAGGAGACGTTCATCGCCCCCAGCGCCTCCATGACCATCCATCCGGTGCGGATGTCCGGCACGGTCATCGCCGCGCCGGAGACATACCGCTACTTCGAGCGCATCCGGGAGCGGATCGTCAAGTTCGTGGCAGCCCACAGCCATATCAGCGAGGATCGGTTCCGCCAGCTGATGTTGTCCTCCGGCGATATGGCCAACGACGTGGGGAGCGTGCTGTACGGCGAGGAGGCGGTGACCATGGGCATCATCGACCGCGTGGGCAGCCTGTCCGACGCGCTGGACAGCCTGTACCGCCAGATGGACCGGCGGCGCGAGGAATAGGAGCAGGGAGGAGACGGACGCCGTCTCCTCCGCTTTTTTGCGTTTTTTGCCGCAGGAGGCACGGTTTTTCTTGAAAACAGAGGGCTTGCGGTGTATACTATCTTAGTTATAGTATGCAAATGCGAAAGGGGTGAGTCCTATCTACCTTAAGGCTCTGGAAATACAGGGGTTCAAATCGTTCCCCGATAAGACGGTACTGGACTTCGGGGAGGATATCACGGCCATCGTGGGACCCAACGGCTCCGGCAAGTCCAACATCTCCGACGCCATCCGCTGGGTCATGGGCGAGCAGAACAGCCGCCAGCTCCGGGGCGCCAAGATGGAGGACGTCATCTTCGGCGGTACGGAGAAGCGCAACCAGATGGGCTTCGCGCAGGTGACGCTGGTCATCGACAACACGGAGCATATTTTTCCCACCCGCGACGAGGCGGAGGTGGCGGTGACCCGCCGGTACTACCGCAGCGGCGAGTCGGAGTATTACATCAACAAGCAGTCCGTCCGGCTCAAGGACGTGAATGAGCTGTTCATGGACACCGGCATGGGCCGGGAGGGCTACTCCATCATCGGACAGGGCAAGATCGACGAGATCCTGTCCGTGAAAAGCGGCGAGCGCCGCGAGGTCTTTGAGGAGGCGGCGGGCATCAGCAAGTACCGCCACCGCAAGGAGGAGGCCGAGCGCAAGCTGGAGCGCACGCAGGAGAATCTGGTGCGCATCAACGACAAGATCGCCGAGCTGGAATTGCAGGTGGAGCCGCTGCGCCAACAGGCGGAGACCGCCAAGAAATTTCTGGTGCTGCGGGATGAGCTGCGGGTGCTGGAGATCTCCGTGTGGCTGGAGCAGCTGCAAAATATCCGCACGGCCAAGCTGAAGCTGGAGTCCGACGCGGAGCTGGCGGCGGAGGAGTGCCGCCGGGCGCAGGCGGCACTGGACGCCTCCTATGAGGAGAGCGAGCGCTGCGGCCAGCAGGTGCGGCAGAACGACATGGACGCCGAGGCCCTGCGCGCCCGTTTGAATGGGTTGGAGAGCGCCGTGGGCGAGGAGGAGTCCGCCGTGGCGGTGCTGCGCACCGGCGTGACCCACAACGAGGAGTCCCTGCGCCGTCTGGAGCAGGAGCTGGCCGACAGCGACAGCCGTCGGGACAACCTGCAGGGGCAGATCGACGGCCAGCTGGCGCGGGCAGCCGACATTGACGCACAGCTGACGGCGATGGAGCAGGAGCTGGACGCCCTGCTGCATCAGGCACAGGAGCTGGCTGACAGCGCCAAGGGCGCGGCAGCGGAGACGGAGATGCTCCGTGCGCGGGAGGCCATGGCGGTGGCAGCCGCCGCCGATGGGCGGGCGCAGCTGTCCGCCATCACCGCCGGCGCTGCCGAGATCGCCCAGCGCCGGGAGACGGTGGAGCAGGAGCTGTCCGCCGCCCGGGAGAAGCTGAAAAACAGCGAAAAAGAGAGTAAGGAGAACCGCCGCGCCCTGCGGGATGCGCAGGAGGAGGCGCAGGCGGTGCAGAATATCATTCAGGGACATAGCCTGAAGATGGACAGCCGCCGCAAAAAGGCGGAGGACGCCGCCGCGGCCAAGCTGAAGCTGACCATGGACGCCGCCGCACTGGATGACCGTATCCGTCTGCTGACGGAGATGGAGAAGGAGTACGAGGGCTTCTCCAAGGCGGTAAAGACCGTGATGCAGGCGGCGGAAAAAAATACACTGCGGGGCATCCACGGCCCGGTGGCCGGCCTGATGACCACCAAGCAGGAGTATGCACTGGCGCTGGAGATCGCGCTGGGCGGCGCATTGCAGAACATCGTGGTGGACAGGGAGGAGGACGCCAAGTCCGCCATCGGCTTTTTGAAGCAGCGGGACGGCGGCCGCGCCACCTTCCTGCCTCTGACCGCCATCCGCGGCGCAGAGCTGCGGGAGGATGTGTCCGGGGAGTACGGCTTTGTGGGTGTCGCCAGCCGTCTGGTGCAGCACGAGGCGCAGTACGACAATGTTTTCCGGGATCTGCTGGGCCGCACCGTGGTGGTGGAGGATCTGGACAGCGGCATCGCCATGGCGCGGAAGTACCGCAATGCCTTCCGCATCGTGACGCTGGACGGTCAGGTCATCAACCGGGGCGGCTCCATGACCGGCGGCTCTGTCAGCCGCAGTGCCGGTGTGCTGTCCCGCGCCAACGAGCTCAGCCGCCTGACGGAAAAGCAGGGCGCCATGCACGAAAAGCTCCGCGCTGCCGCACAGCAGGCGGAGGACAGCCAGCGTGAGCTGCAAAAGGCGGAGTATGAGGTGCAGGTGGCCAAGGAGCAGCAGCACAAGGCGGAGGCCGAGGTGCTGACGTTCCAGACCAAGCAGGACCACTACGATATCCTGCTGGACAGCCTGCGCCTGAGCTGCGAGACCATGGAGCAGGAGCTGTCCGGCTTTGAGCGCCGCGCCGGCGAGGATCAGACCCGCATCCGGGAGGTGCAGGCCGCCATCGACAAGGCGGAGTCGGACGCCGCCGCCCTGCGCCGGGAGGCACAGGAGAAGCTGGCGGGACAGACCGACCTCAACGACGCTACCGACCGGCTGGCGGAGACAGTCAGCCGGAAGAAGGCGGAGCAGGCGGCGCTGCTGGCGGAAAAGGACGCCGCCCTGCGGGGCGCGGAGGATCTGCGCCGGGTGCAGGCGGATATGGCCGCCGACCGGGCGGGCCGCGACCAGCTGGCCGCACGGTTCCGGGCGGACAACGAGCGGGCGTCGGCGGACATCGCCGCCCACCAGACCCGTATCGATGAGCTGACCCAACAGGCGGAGACGCTGCGCGAGAAGCTGGAAAAGCTGGCGCAGGAAAAGCTGGCGCTGGAGGCGCAGCGCGAGCAGCAGAGCCGGGAGGGGCGTCAGCTCAACGAGGCGCTGCTGAACGCGACGCAGGCGGAGAGCCGTCTGCGGCAGAAGCTGGAGGGCAGCGCCATGGAGGAGAGCCAGCTTCTGGACAAGCTGTGGGAGCGGTACGAGCTGAGCCACAGCGCCGCCCAGGAGCAGCGCATCGAGCTGGAGAGCGTCAGCAAGGCCACACGGCGCATTGCCGAGCTGAACCGGGAGATCAAGTCGCTGGGTACGCCCAATCTGGGCGCTATCGAGGAGTTCCAGCGCGTCAACGAGCGGTATACCTATCTGTCCGACCAGCGGACGGACGTGGAGAAGGCCAAGGAGGAGCTGACCGGCGTCATCGACCAGCTCACCGTCCAGATGACGGATATCTTCGGCCGCCAGTTCAAGCTGCTGAATGAGAGCTTTCAGGAGACGTTTCTGGAGCTGTTCGGCGGCGGTAAGGCCCAGCTGGAGCTGGAGGATGAGAGCGATATCCTCAACTGCGGCATCGAGATCCGGGTGCAGCCGCCCGGCAAGCAGCTCAAGACCATCACGCTGCTGTCTGGCGGCGAGAAGGCGTTTGTGGCCATCGCCCTGTATTTTGCCATTCTGAAGGTACATCCCACACCGTTCTGCGTCATGGATGAGATCGAGGCGGCGCTGGACGAGGCCAACGTGGTACGCTACGCCCGGTATATGCGGCGCATTGCCGGGAAGACCCAGTTTATCGTCATCACCCACCGGCGTGGTACCATGGAGGAGGCGGACGTGCTGTACGGCGTGACCATGCAGGAGAAGGGCGTCAGCCGCATCCTCACCATCAATCTCAACGATATGGCCAAGGAACTGAAGATCAAGTAAGGAGGACTGCATGGGCTTTTTCAAGAAATTCAAGGAGGCATGGCTGGCTTCCATGACCTTCGACAAGCTGGACGACGAATTCTATGAGGAGCTGGAGGAGGCGCTGATCCTTGCGGATATCGGCGCGTCCACCGCCGCCGATACGGTGGCGCAGCTTCGCAAGCGGGTGAGCCAGAAGCTGCTGACCCGCGCCGACGAGGTGAAGGACGCCCTCCGGGATATTCTGGCGGAGAAGCTGGATGTGGGCGACACGGCGCTGCGCGTGGACACCCAGCCCAGCGTGGTGCTGATCATCGGCGTCAACGGCGTGGGTAAGACCACCTCCATCGGCAAGCTGGCCGCCCGGCTCAAGAGCGAGGGAAAGAAGGTGCTGCTGTGCGCCGGCGATACGTTCCGTGCCGCCGCCGCCGACCAGCTGGAGATCTGGGCGAACCGCGCCGGGGTGGACATCGTCCGCCAGCATGAGGGCGCCGATCCCGGCGCCGTGCTGTTCGACGCGCTGCAGGCCGCCAAGGCCCGCCATGCGGATGTGGTGCTATGCGACACGGCGGGACGGCTCCACAACAAGCAGAACCTGATGAATGAGCTGGCAAAGCTCCGCAAGATCATCGACCGGGAGACGCCGGACGCCGCCAAGGAGACGCTGCTGGTGCTGGACGCCACCACCGGACAGAACGGCCTCATTCAGGCCCGCCAGTTCAAGGAGACGGCGGGGCTCACCGGCATCATCCTGACGAAGCTGGACGGCACCGCCAAGGGCGGCATCGTTGTCGCCATCGCACAGGAGCTGCAGGTGCCGGTGAAGTTCGTGGGCGTAGGCGAGGGGATCGACGACCTGCGGCCCTTCGACGCCGGGGAATTTACGAAAGAACTGTTCTGAGGAGGCGCGATATGGAACGAGCAGATGGCCGGAAGACCAACGAGCTGCGGCCCGTGGAGATGACGGCGGACTTTACGAAATTTGCGGAGGGCAGCGTGCTCATCCGCTGCGGTGATACGGTGGTGCTGTGCAACGCCTCGGTGGAGGATCGCGTGCCGCCCCATGTGCGGCCCGGCCACGGCTGGGTCACGGCGGAGTATTCCATGCTGCCCCGCGCCAATCGGGAGCGCAGCCGCCGGGACGTGGACAAGCTGAAGCTGTCCGGCCGCAGCGCGGAGATCCAGCGGCTCATCGGCCGCAGCCTGCGGGCGGCGGTGGATATGTCCCTGCTGGGCGAGCGCACCATCACCATCGACTGCGACGTATTGCAGGGCGACGGCGGTACCCGTACCGCCTCTGTCACCGGCGGCTTTGCGGCGCTGGCGCTGGCGTGCCGCCGTCTGGTGGAGCGCGGCGACCTCCGCCGTATGCCCATCCGGCACTATGTGGCGGGCGTCTCCGCCGGTATCGTGGCGGAAACGCCCATGCTGGATCTGCAATATTCGGAGGATAGCCGGGCGCAGGTGGATCTGAACTGCATCATGAACGAGCTGGGCGAGATCATCGAGATCCAGGGTACCGGCGAGGGCCGCGCCTTCAGCCTGAAGGAGCAGCAGGAGCTGGTGGAGCTGTGCGCCAAGGGCAACCGGGAGCTGATCCGGAAACAGAAAGAGCTGCTGGGGGAGATACTGTGATGAAATTTGTACTTGCCTCCCATAACAAGGGAAAACTGGCCGAGATGCAGGCCGTATTGGCCGAGCTGGGCATCGAGGTGGTGATGCCCGCCGAGCTGGGCATCGACGTGGACGTGGAGGAGACGGGGGAGACGTTTGCGGAGAACGCGGCGCTGAAGGCCAAGGCCATTATGGCCGCCAGCGGTCTGCCCGCCATTGCCGATGACTCCGGCCTGTGCGTCAAGTGGCTCAACGGCGCACCCGGCGTCTACTCCGCCCGCTACGGCGGATTGGACGATGACGCGGCACGCTATCGTCTGCTGCTGCAAAATCTGCGGGGCGCCACGGATCGCAGCGCCTATTTCCACACCGCCATCGTCTGCGCCTTCCCCAACGGGGACGTGCTGACGGCGGAGGGGGACTGTCACGGCGCCATCGCCTTTGCCCCCATGGGCGACGGCGGCTTCGGCTACGATCCGGTGTTTCTGGTGCCGTCCCTGCGCAAGACCTTCGCCCAGCTGACGCCGGAGGAGAAGAACGCCATCTCTCACCGGGGCAACGCCCTCCGGGCATTTGCGGCGGAGCTGAGGGAATATCTGACCAATAACGGAAGTTTGGAGAAATAAGCTATGGAACTGACAAGCAAACAGAGGGCCCAGCTGCGGGGCCTTGCCAACGACATCGACACCATCGTGCAGGTGGGAAAGGACGGCATCGGCGACAACCTGATCAAGCAGGTCAACGATGCACTGGCGGCGCGGGAGCTCATCAAGGGCCGCGTACTGGAGAACTCCATGCTCACCGCACGGGAGGCGGCGGAGCAGCTGTCTGTTGCCGCCCGCTGCGAGGTGGTGCAGGTCATCGGCAGCAAGTTCGTGCTCTACCGGATGCAGCACGACAAGAGCAAGCGGAAGATCGAGCTGGTAAAGGCCAGACGTACCGGCAACTGAGATGAGGATCGGCATTTACGGCGGGACCTTCGACCCGCCCCACAACGGGCATATCGCGGCGGCGAAGGCCGCCATGGAACGGCTGGCGCTGGACAAGCTGCTGCTGATCCCCACGTTTATCCCGCCCCACAAGGCACTGCCGGCGGGGGCGGCGTCGCCCGCCCAGCGTCACGATATGGCGGTGTTGGCCACGGCGGAGCTGGGTAAAAAAGCCGAGGTGCTGGACGTGGAGCTGGAACGCGGCGGCCCCAGCTATACATGGGAGACGCTGCATCTGCTGCGGGAACGGTATCCGGAGGATGAGCTGTGGCTGCTGATGGGGTCGGATATGTTCCTGACCCTGCAGGACTGGCGGGAGCCGCGGCAGGTGATGGCGCTGGCCCGCATCGGTGCGTTCAGCCGATTGGAGAGCGGCGAGGAGGCGGCGTTTGCCCGGCAGAAGGCATTTCTGGAGCGGGAGTACGGCGCGGATGTGACCATCATCCCCAACCCGCAGGTGGTGGAGCTGTCCTCCACAGAGGCGCGGCAGACGCTGGCGCAGGGGGGCGGGGCAGAGCTCCTGCCCGCCGCCGTATACGGCTATATCCTGCGGGAGAGGCTGTACGGCACTCATAGGGAGCTGACGGGGCTGACGCCGGACGAGCTGCGGCCCATCGCCCTGAGCTATCTCAAGCCCAAGCGGATGCCCCATGTGCTTGGCACGGAGCAGGAGGCGGTACGGCTCACCCGGCGCTACGGCGGCGACGAAACACAGGCACGCATCGCGGCGCTGCTCCACGACTGCACAAAAAAGCTGGAGATGCCGGAGCAGCTGGCGCTGTGCAAGCAGTACGGCATCGAGCTGGACGCGCTGGAGCAAAAGGCGCTGAAGCTGCTGCACAGCAAGACCGGCGCGGCCATCGCCCGCAGCGTGTTCGGCGTGGAGGACGCGGTGTACGACGCCATCTGGTATCACACCACCGGTAGGCCGGACATGACCCGGCTGGAGAAGATCCTCTATCTGGCGGATTACATCGAGCCCAGCCGGGATTTCCCCGGCGTGGAGGAGCTGCGGAAGGCCGTATACGAGGATCTGGACCACGGTCTGCTGCTGGGGCTGAGCATGACCATACAGGAGATGGAGGAGATGGGGAATCCCGTCCACCATCAGACCCGTGATGCGCGGGACTATTTATTGAAAAGAGGGATACGATGAAGACACCGAAGGAATTGGCACTGCTGGCGGCCCGCGCGCTGTCGGACAAGAAGGGCAAGGAGATCCAGGCGCTGGAGATCGCCGATCTGACCACACTGGCGGATTATTTTGTGCTGGCCACCGGCTCCAGCAACACCCAGATCAACGCGCTGGTGGACAACGTGGAGAAGGTGCTGCATGAGGAGGCCGGCGAGGAGCCGCTGCACCGGGAGGGCTACCGCGGCGGCACTTGGGTGCTGCTGGACTACGGCTGCATCGCCGTCCATGTGTTCAACCACGAGGCCCGGGAGTTCTACGGTTTGGAGCGTCTGTGGCGGGACGGCAAGCCGCTGGATCTGACCGGCGTTACCGACGAGCGGGAATAAGCGAAATAGATAAAGCATCAGGCCGCTTTCAGCGGCCTGATGCTTTTTGCAGCTTTATTTTTTTCTTGGATAAAATAGCAGCGACTATCGTGGTTCATAGTGATACATGACTGTTTTTGTAGCAGGAAAAACATTTAACAGGCGATAATGGATCGTCACATCCATATCACAGTTATCGGAAATAAACCGGTCGCTCAAGCATAGGACAACAAAATCACTGCTGTCTACTGCGAGAGCACATCTCTCACTCAATACGGTGGCATATTTCTCCCAAAAAGCAGCTTGTAAAAACCCGCCGCCTAATCCTGCCATCGTTCCGTCATACCCATCAAATCCGCCATCGGGGCATAAGTAGAAATCGTGGAACTCATCGCAGCTTACAGAAGTGACAACAGCAGGAAGCCATGATGTGTTGCGGACATGCAGATTGTACACATATAGCACTTCGTCCGAATCGCCAGCTGTTTCGGAAAATTCTCTTGTGGGCAGCGTTGCTCCCACTATGGAGAAGTTTGGGATCCCTTTCAATGCTACGGCTAATATGGCGGCTACAGCAACGATCAGCAGCAAACCATGAATGTGCTTTTTTGAAAAACGGTGATCCTGCATCATGCGACACCCCTTTCGTCATATACTCGCAGGCTGATCTCCTCGGTGCTGATTGTTGTCGCTTTGCAACTTTTTTGCCTGCAAATTTTTCTATTCTCGTTCGTTGACGAATTTTTAAGAAACGGCAATACAGCGCAGAATAATACAATCATATATTACATCACCCCATAACTGGCATTGCGCCTATGTAAAACGGACGGTTTTCTTGCCGTCAAGGTATGATCCGCACCACGTCGTTGGGCGTGCAGCCCACCAATCGGCACAGCTTTTCCAGCGTGACCATGGTGATGTTCCGGTTCTTTCTCAGGGAATCCGGCGTCTTGTTGTCGATGCCGTTTTGCAGCAGGTAGTATTGGGATACGCCATTTTTGCGCATGGTTTCCCACAGAGGACTGTAATCAAAAATGGCGTTCACCCCCGTTGCATAGCTGATAGCTTCATTTGAAAGCGGCCTGAGGCTTTATTTGGAAGATTCACTTTTTCCGCGGATACGGCTGCACCGTGTCGGTGCGGCACAGCAGGTAGTCTACGCTGACACCGTAAAGGTCGGCCAGCGCACACAGCAGGTCATCGGTCAGCGGCTGTGTCCCGGTCTCCACATAGCTATATTTGCGCTGTGTGATGCCGATGGCGTCCGCCACCTGCTGCTGTGTCATGTCGTGGTCATCCCGCAGATCCTTGATGCGGTTCTTCATGCCAACACCTCCGTCGCCAGATAGTCCTGCCGACACTATAAGGTAGATAAAATTTATCTGTCGACATATAGATAAAATATATCTAAAATAAGGCAGAGGGGTGGGAAAATGGCGGACTATAAGGCCATGTATCTGGCGGCGATGGACGCCATGGAGCAGGCGGTGACGCTGCTCATCGAGGCTCAGCGCAGGTGCGAGGAGCTGTATGTGACCTCCTGCGCCCGCGAGGAGGAGCTGCTGCGTAAAAATTGTCATTTTGACGAAATACAGGGCTTGACAATCGGCAAAAAAGAGATAAAATAGGCTGTAATATCGCAGTATGCAAGGATGGGAAAAAGACGAGGCAGGCCCGCCGAAAGAGAGCCGGCGGCTGGTGTGAGCCGGTGGGGGCGCTTCGTTGTACTGGCCCCGGAGCATTCCGCCTGAACAGGGCGGGACGGAGGCGCACCGTTACAGGCGCAGCCCCTTGTAAGAGGGGGACTGAGCGCCGTGCAGGCAACTGGCGGCGATAGCAGGGTGGTAACACGTTTTGACACGTCCCTGACCGTTTTTCGGCGGTCAGGGATGTTTTTTTGTAAGCAAACAAATTCAGATAGAAGGAGAAACAGCATGAATTACGATTTTGCGGCCATTGAAAAGAAGTGGCAGGATAACTGGGAAAAGACAAAGCCCTACGCCGCTATTACCGGCGACACGACCCGCCCCAAGTTCTACGGGCTCATCGAGTTCCCGTACCCCAGCGCGGCCGGCCTCCATGTAGGACATCCCCGGCCCTTTACCGCCATCGATATCGTCACCCGGAAAAAGCGCATGGAGGGCTATAATGTCCTGTTCCCCATCGGCTATGACGCCTTCGGCCTGCCCACGGAGAACTTCGCCATCAAAAACCACATCCATCCCTCCATCGTCACCAAGGAGAACATCAAGAACTTCACCCGCCAGCTGAAGATGCTGGGCTATGGCTTTGACTGGGATCGCTGCGTGGACACCACCGACCCCCAGTATTACAAGTGGACCCAGTGGATCTTCCTGCAGCTCTTTAAGCACGGTCTTGCTTACAAGGCCACCATGCCCGTGAACTGGTGCACCAGCTGCAAGTGCGTGCTGGCCAACGAGGAAGTGGTGGAGGGCGTGTGCGAGCGCTGCGGCAGCGAGGTCATCCGCAAGGAGAAGAGCCAGTGGATGCTGGGCATCACCAAGTACGCCGACCGGCTTATCGACGATCTGGACGGCGTGGACTTCGTGGAGCGCGTCAAGACCCAGCAGCGCAACTGGATCGGCCGCTCCACCGGTACGGAGCTGACCTTCAAGACCAACACCGAGGACGACATCACCGTGTACACCACCCGTGCCGACACGCTGTTCGGCACCACCTATGTGGTCATTTCCCCGGAGCATCCCCTGCTGAAGAAGTGGCAGCCCATCATCCGCAACTGGGACGAGGTGGCCGCCTATCAGGACGCCGCAGCCCGCAAGAGCGACTTTGAGCGCGGCGAGCTGAATAAGGACAAGACCGGCGTGCGCATCGACGGCATCGAGGTCATGAACCCCGTGACCCACAAGGCGCTGCCCATGTTCGTCTCCGACTATGTCCTCATGGGCTATGGCACCGGCATCGTCATGGGCGTACCCGGCCACGACCAGCGCGACTGGGACTTTGCCACCAAGTTTGGCCTGCCCATCGTGGAGGTGGTCGCCGGCGGCGACGTGACCAAGGAGGCATTTGTGGCCAAGGACAACAAGGCCATCATGGTCAACTCCGGCTTCCTCAACGGCATGACCGTGAAGGAGGCCATCCCCGCCATGAAGAAGTACGCCGTGGAGCAGGGCTTCGGCAAGGAAAAGGTCAATTTCAAGCTGCGCGACTGGGTGTTCTCCCGTCAGCGCTATTGGGGCGAGCCCATCCCGCTGGTGAACTGCCCCAAGTGCGGCTGGGTGCCTATCCCCGAAAGCGAGCTGCCGCTGGTGCTGCCGCAGGTGGAGAGCTACGAGCCCACCGACGACGGCGAAAGCCCCCTGAGCAAGATGACCGACTGGGTCAACACCACCTGCCCCTGCTGCGGCGGCCCCGCCAAGCGCGAGACCGACACCATGCCCCAGTGGGCCGGCTCCAGCTGGTACTTCCTGCGCTATATGGATCCCCACAACGACAAGGAGCTGGTGTCCAAGGAGGCTGAGGAGTACTGGGGCCCCGTGGACTGGTACAACGGCGGCATGGAGCACACCACCCTCCACCTGCTGTACAGCCGTTTCTGGCACAAATTCCTCTATGATATCGGCGTGGTACACACCCCGGAGCCCTACGCCAAGCGCACCAGCCACGGCATGATCCTGGGCAAGAACCCCCACTATGTGGGCAACGCCGCCACCGAGGAGGAGAAGCAGGCGCTGCGGGAGAAGTACGGCGCACAGGCCGAGCGCCCCGCCGTGAAGATGTCCAAGTCTCTGGGCAACGTGGTGAACCCCGATGACGTCATCAAGGCCTACGGCGCCGACACCATGCGCCTGTATATCATGTTCATCGGCGATTTTGAAAAGACCGCCTCCTGGTCCGATGAGGCCGTCAAGGGCTCCAAGCGCTTTCTCGACCGTGTGTGGAAGCTGATGGATATGGCGCAGCCGGATGAGAACATCTCCGAGGGCAATATGGCCGCCATTCACAAGACCATCAAGAAGGTCGGCGACGATATCGAGGAGCTGAAGCTCAACACTGCCATCGCCGCCATGATGGCGCTGGTCAACGACTTCTACGCCAAGGGTCTCACCAAGGGCGATCTGGAGCAGCTCCTGCTGCTGCTGAGCCCCTTCGTCCCCCATATCGTGGAGGAGATGTGGGAGCAGCTGGGCTTCGCCGCCAAGTACGGCAAGATGGCCATGCAGATGCCCTGGCCCGTGTACGACGCCGCCAAGACCGTGGACGCTACGATGGAGATGGCGGTGCAGGTCAACGGCAAGCTTCGCGGCACCATCGTGATGCCCACCGACTCCGAGGAGGCCGCCGTGGTGGCCGCCGCCATGGAGAACGAGCGGGTCAAGAAGGCCGTGGAGGGCATGAACGTGGTCAAGACCATCCTTGTCAAGAACAAGCTGGTGAACCTGATCGTCAAGCCTGCCAAGTAAAATTGCAGTTTTTTGCGGGAAATAGCTTGACAAGGTGCGATTTCATCGGTATAATACACCCGTTAGTCATGCGAATGGCTCTTAAAGAGCGCCCTGGAAATAGCCGGGCGCATCGGAGGGAGGGAAATATAGATGTCTGAAGTTCACGTCAAGGAAGGCGAGTCCCTGGACAGCGCTCTGAAGCGTTTCAAGAGAAGCTGCGCCAAGGCAGGCGTTCTGGCCGAGGTGCGTAAGAGAGAGTGCTATGAAAGCCCCAGTGTCAAGCGCCGCAAGAAGTCCGAGGCCGCACGCAAGAACCGCAATAAGCGTTATTATTAATGGCAAAAGAGCCTGGGGGTCCATCCCTCAGGCTCTTACTTTTTCCCCAGCAGACCCGGCAGCGCCTCCGCCGCCTCCGGCAGGGACAGCATACCGGCGGTGATGCCCAGCTCCGTACCCAGCCCGATCTTCCGCCGCAGGGTGTCGGCGTCGTCGAACAGGACAAGATGCGTCATACCCTCCTGCTCGTAGGTGAAATACCGGGCGCACAGCTCCGGCGAGAAAAAGACGGGGCGCTGCGCCCGCAGCGATGTCAGCTGCTGCGCCGTCAGCATCCTGCCGTCTCCGTAGGGAGCGGGGAGGGTGAAGTCCGCCCGGACGCAGGCCAGATCCAGCGTGACGGGGCGCGGCGCAAAGCGCCGACAGACCTCCTCCAGCCGTCGGCGCAGCGTTCCGCCGGAGAGGGCGGTGCTGACCACCACGCAGGCGTCTGCGTCCGTTACGCTCCGCTCCGGCAGGTGCAGCGTGCGGCCATAGCGCCGGCAAAGCGCCGATAGAGCCGCCACGGCGGGGCGGGGAAGCACCGGCTCCAGTACCACGCCGGTATACTGCCGGTGCAGACATTCCCGCAGAATATCCCGCGCCAGCGCCTCCGGCTGGGGCGGGGCGGGACAGTCCGTGCCGGAGATCAGCAGCAGCCCTCCCGGCGGGACGGCGGGCAGCGGCAGCGCCGATAGTCGTCCGCCGCTGTCGATACGGTAGGCGGCGTGGGCGATGGGGAGACCCCAGCGCCGTGCCTCCGGCAGATAGCAGGGGGCGGCGGCCAGATAGAGCTGCATACGAAGCATCACCCCCTTGTATTTATGGCCGGTAAATGGTACACTATCTATATGAAAGGAGGCGGCAGCCTATGCGATTTTCCATGCGGCCGCAGCGGGTCTACGACGGCTACGAGCAGATACGGGGCGAGGAGCTGGCCCGCCGGGGCATCCGGCTGCTGCTGTGCGATCTGGACTATACGCTGGCGCCCAAGTCCCAGCGGGAGCCGGACGAGACGGTGCGGCAATGGATCGACTCTATGCGCCGCGCCGGGGTCGAGGTGATGATCCTGTCCAACAACCGCAGTCCCGCCCGTGTGGAGCGGTTCTGCCGGGATCTGGGCATCACCTATGAGGGACACGCCCAAAAGCCCTCCGCCAAGGGCTTCCGCAGAGCCATGGCGCGGGTGGGCGTGACGCCGGAGGAGACCGCCATGCTGGGCGATAAGCTGCTGACGGATATGCTGGGCGCCCACATCGCCGGGGTGCTGCCGCTGATGGTGGAGCCGCGGGGCGGCGCGAAGGGCGCGTGGAACAAGGTGCTCCACGGGCTGCAAAGGCCGTGGAAGGCGGCGGCCAAGGAGAAATAGGGCCTGCGCGCAACTTTTTCTGCGGAAGCCCTTGCCAAACAGGTGCGTATCATGTAAAATACATAAGGCCGAATTTCGGCCGGTATCATTTATTCGAGGGAATCGCGATATTCCCTCATCAATATGGGAGGAATATCAATATGGCAACTATTACCGCCGGTGATTTCAGAAACGGCAAGACCTTCGAGATGGACGGCAAGGTCATGCAGGTCGTGGAGTTCCAGCACGTCAAGCCCGGCAAGGGCGCCGCGTTCGTCCGCACCAAGATGCGCAACGTAGTGACCGGCGCTGTGACCGAGACGTCCTTCAACCCCACCGCCAAGTTCGAGGAGGCCTTTGTGGACCGCCGCGACATGGAGTACAGCTACAACGACGGCGATCTGTACTACTTCATGGATCAGGAGACCTACGACATGGTACCCCTGAACAAGGAGCTGCTGGGCGATGCCTTCCGTTTTGTCACCGAGAATACCGTGTGCAAGGTGCTGAGCTACAAGGGCAACGTCTTCGGTCTGGAGTGCCCCAACTTCATGGATCTGGAGGTCACCGAGACCGAGCCTGGTCTGGCCGGCAACACCGCCACCAACACCCTGAAGCCCGCCACCGTGGAGACCGGCGCCGAGGTGAAGGTGCCTCTGTTCATCAACATCGGTGACAAGATCACCATCGACACCCGTACCGGCGAATATCTGAGCCGCTGCAAGTAAGTCAACCATCAACCCACCGTACAGAAAGGAGCCGAACATGGAGATTTCTGAAAAGGTAGCATATCTGAAGGGTCTGGCCGAGGGCCTGAACCTGGACACCGACAGCAAGGAAGACAAGCTGATCGCCGCCATCATCGACGTGCTGGACGACATGGCCGAGAAGTTCGCGGACATCGAGGACAAGCTGTGTGATGTGGAGGACGGTCTGGATGCCGTCAGCGACGACCTCAGCGATGTGGAGGAGACGCTGTACTTCGCGCTGGAGGACGATGACGAGGACGACGAGGATGAAGACGACGAGGAAGAGGAGTGCTTCATGACCAACTGCCCCGAGTGCGAGGAGGAGGTCTACTTCGACGAGTCCGTTCTGGAGGACGGCGAGGTCATCTGCCCCAACTGCGGCGCCAAGCTGGAGTTCGATCTCAGCGATCTGGCCAACGACAGCGAGGACGAGGAGTAATCACCGCGTAAAAAACAGCCGCTGCACCACTCGGTGCGGCGGCTGCTTTTTTACGCTTGCCGGTGTGCTGGTAGAACCGCAGGAAAATGGGAGAAAGCCACCACAAGCCCGGAGGTTCTCTGTCTTGACGCGGCGGCTGTTTTTGGGTATACTGTCCCAAACGGGAGGAGGATGTCTATGGCGTTTGTGGCATTGATCGGACTGTACTTTGTGCCGCTGCTGTGCCTGATAGGTGCGGCGTGGTCTTACGTCCGCTATCAGAACGAGCATGAGGACAAGGAGATGGCGGAGAAGGATCACAAGCGGATGCGCGTGCTGCTGATCGCCGCGGCGGTGGCAGCGGTGGTCTTTCTGGCGCTGAAGCTCGCGTTCCCTGTGACATGAAAAGGAAAAGAGTCCCGACCCATTGGTCGGGACTCTTTGTCAGTTTTCGGTGCTTGCGGGCGTCCCCCGCAGATCCTTGGGCAGCCATACCCTCCGCCACAGGCAGAACAGGAACAGCAACCCCCGGAAGCACAGCTCTACGCACATGGCGATCCATGCGCCACGCAGACCTAATCGGGATGTGAGCAGAAGCGTCAGGGTGATCCGCACGCCCCACATACTGGTGAAGTTCAGTACGGAGCTGAGCAGAGAGCTGCCCGCCCCCTGAAACACACCGGCGCACACGATGGCCGCACCGAACAGCGGCTCGGCAAATACCACGATCCGCAGCACCTCCGTACCCAGCGCCACCACCTCCGCATCGGGGCTGAGGATACCGATGATCCACGGCGCCAGAAAATACATGGCTGCCGACATCGCCGCCATAATGGACACACCCAGCAGCACCGTCACCCAGCCCAGCCGCGTCACCAGATCCCGCCGCTTGGCGCCTACGCTTTGGCCGATCAGCGTCACCGCCGCGCTTTGTACACCGTAGCCCGGCATATAGCACAGAGCCTCCGCTGTGACGGCGAAGGAGTTGGCGGCGATGGACACCGTACCCAGCGGGGCGATGATGCCGGTGGTGACGATCTGGCCGCCGGACATGACCGCCTGCTCAATGGCCACGGGGATGCCCAGCCGCACCGCACGCTTCAGCTGCTCCGGCACGAAGTGGAGCTTCTCATCCCGCCGCAGACCCAGCATGGGGGAGCGCAGCAGGCACGCACACATGATGACCGCCACGACCACCTCCGCCAGCGCCGTACCCAGCGCGGCGCCGGCAACACCCAGATTGGCGCCCGGCAATGTGATCGCACCGATCTGACGGGAGGGGAAGATAAGCAGCAGATTGAATACCACGTCCAGCCCGCACATCAGCACCAGCAGGGCGCTGGGCGTCCGCATATTGCCGCTGGCCTGCAGCAGCGCGGCCACCAGACTGTTCATCTGTAGGGCGGGGAGGGACAGGGCGAAGATCAGGAAATACACAGACGCGCCGCGCCAGATGCTCTCCTCCGCACCCAGCCAGCGGGGAAGGCTGCCGGACACGGCGCCGCCCACCAACGCCAGCACCAGTCCGAAGGCGATGCCCAGCACCAGACCCTGCCGCACCAGATTCCGGGCGTCCTTTTCGTCGCCCGCCCCGATGCGCTGCGCCGTCTGAACGCAGAAGCCCACAGTCAGAGCGCGGCACAGACCGCCCAGCAGCCATGTGCTGGAGGCCACCAGCCCGATGGCGGCGCTGGCCTCCCGACCCAGATGGCCGACCATGGACGAGTCGATATACTGCATGGCGATGGAGGATACCTGCGCCAGGATCGCGGGGATGCTCAGCTGCAGCGCCAGCAGCGTCTGCTGCCGCAGCGTCAGCTCCTCGCCGCTGCGCAGGGCCAGCAGCAGATTCTTTTTCATAGCGCACCTCCGGATAACACGATCATATACCACTACACTATACCTGTTGTCGAAGAAAAGGTCAAGGGAAGAAAAGCCGGGGGAAGAAAGGTCAAGGGAAGAAAAGTCAACGCCCACATTCTGTGGGCGTTGGCTTTTTCAGGTATTTTTCTCCGGCCGGTCATCCTCCGCTGACCGTTTGTGGCGGCGGCAGACCTGTCGATAGATGACCAGACCGATACCGGCGATGACCGTGGTGGCGGCGAAGGTGATGGCGGCGAACTGGTAGTTTTGCAGACCCAGCGCGTTGCCGCCCACGGTGGAGGTAATGATGGAGGGCAGACGCCCCACGGAGGCGATCAGCAGCCATGACGACCAGCGCAGATCCGTCAGGCCTGCGAAATAGCACAGCAGATCCTTGGGCGTGCCGGGGACGGTGAACACCAGCCACAGCAGCGCCGTCCGCTTGGGGGAGGTCTTGAGGAAGGTCAGCTTGTCCAGCTTATCCTGCGGAAAAAAGACCTCCACCAGCGGTACGCCCCACTTCCGCACCACGGCGAACACCGCCGCGCTGCCCAGAAAGGCGCCCAGCAGACACAGCACCGTACCCCATACCGCGCCGAAGGCGTAGCCCCCGGCGATCTCCAGCGGCTCACCGGGGATGATGGCCACCAGCACCTGCAAAAACACCATGCCTGTGTAGGCGGCCATGCCCAAAAGACCGTGATCCGCCACCCACGCCCGGAACACCTCCGGCTCCCTGGCGAAGCGGATCAGCGGGCGTCCCACGAACCAGGCCAGAGCAGCGCCCAGCAGGAGAAAGACGGCGATAGCGCCGCCCGACAGTAGTTTTTTCTGTTTTTCGGAGAAAGCACGATGCTGCTTCATGGAGCAAATGCCCCTTTCTTTCGTTCTTTTATCATCCTACCACGAAACGCGGGGAAATATTTGAACAGGAAATGAAGATTTGCTTAAAAGCGCGCAGAGAACCGCTATTTCGGCTCTCTGCGTGTTTTATCGGATACCGGCAATGAAGCAGGCGGGGTCGTGGGCCAACTGCCGCTTGGCCCACGCCAGCATCTCATAGCTGTTGCAGGCGGCGGTGACGATGCCACTGCCCCATGTATCGGCGGTGACGCTGCGCAGGAAGTCATCCGGCGCGGCGGTACGCACATAGTAGGGGTGGGCCTCGGCGCTGCCGTCCAGCGCTGCCGGCGCGGCCTTGTCCGTGTAGAAGGACTTGTCCCCGGCCAGAATGGTCAGGCAGTCCTGCACCACGTTGCCGGCGGTGGGGAAGCGCCCCGCACCCTGTCCGAAGAAGCTCTGACGGCCCACACCCTCGGCGGTATAGCTGATGAGGTTGTAGTTGGCGGGGACGGCGGCCTCCAGCTCAGACGCCGCCACCAGCGTCGGCTCCACATAGGCGCACACGCCGTTCTCCGCGGCCTCCGCCGCCGCCAGCAGCCGGCAGACGAAGCCGTGGCTCTTAAACGCGGCGATATCCGCCGCCGTGACAGTGCGGATGCCGAAGGTGGGGATGGCTGTCTCGTCCAGCACCGCGTCAAAGGCAATGTTGGCGGAGATGCACAGCTTCCGGCGGATGTCGTCGCCGTCGATATCGGCGGAGGGATCGGCCTCGGCGTAGCCCAGCGCCTGCGCCTCCTTGAGAATGGCGGGGAAGTCCACGGGGGCGCGATGCATGGCGTCCATGATAAAATTGGTGGTGCCATTCATGATGCCGCCCACGGCGCATACGGTGTCCAGCCGCTTGATCCGCGCCAGATTCACCAGCCACGGGATGCCGCCGCCCACGGCGGCGGTGCAGCGCAGCGCCACGCCCTTTTCGCGTGCCAGTGCGGTCAGCTCCCGGTAATAGGCGGCGATCAGCGCCTTGTTGGCGGTGACCACGTTTTTGCCCCGCTCCATGGCGGCGGTGACGTACTCATACGCCGGGTGCAGGCCGCCCATGACCTCCACCACCGTGTCGATGCGTTCGTCGCAAAGAATATCGTTGAAGTCGTAGGTGGCCAAGCCCTCCGGCAGTCCGGGCTTGGGGCTGCGCAGCAGCACACGGGAGACGGTGAGATCGCTGCGGCTCTGTGTCAGCTCCAGCACGCCGCCGCCCACCACGCCGAAGCCCAGCAGACCGATGTTCATAGGAATACCCCCTGTCCATTTGATGTTGCCTCATTTTACCCAGTACAGCCCCTGCTGTCAATACGGAAAAGGAGCCGCACCGGCGGGGTGCGGCTCCTTTGAGCGGTATCAGTGGCCGCTGGGCATCTTCCAGCCGAAGTGGTCGGTGTGCAGCAGCATATGGGCCTTGTGACCCAGCGGCTGACGCAGATACTCCTTGTATAGCGCCTGCACGTCGGCGTTCTCGTGGGAGAAGCGGAGCTTCGTGTTCTTGTCGATGTTCCACAGCACATCGCCGCGGCTGGCCGCCATCTCCACGTTGTCGTGAATGGGCTGTCCGCCGCCGCCGGCGCAGCCGCCGGGACAGGCCATGACCTCCACGAAGTCGTAGTCCACCTCGCCGGCGTCGATGGCGTTCATCAGCTTCCGGGTCGCGCCCAGACTGCTGACCACCGCCACCCGCACGTCGCCTGCGCCGGGGATGGTGAACTTCGCCTCCTTCCAGCTGTCCATACCGCGGACGGCGTGGAAGGCGTCGGGGTCGGGGTTCTGCCCGGTGATCAGATAGTAGGCGCTGCGCAGGGCGGCGTCCATGACGCCGCCGGTGGCGCCGAACACCACAGCCGCGCCGGTGCCGCTGCCCAGAGGGCTGTCAAAGGGCGTCTCCGGCAGGACGGCGGGGTTGATCTGCTCACCCCGGAACATCCGAACGATCTCGCGGGTGGTCAGCACCACATCCACGTCCGGGTCGCCCTCGGCATTGCGCATGGTGGGCAGCGCCGCCTCCGCCTTCTTGGCGGTGCAGGGCATGATGGATACCACAAACAGCTTCTTGGGATCCACGTTCAGCTGGTCGGCGAAGTAGCTCTTGACCACCGCACCGAACATCTGCTGGGGACTCTTGGCGGTGGACAGATTGCCGATGTAGGAGGGGAACTGGCTCTTGACGAACCGCACCCAGCCGGGGCAGCAGCTGGTGAACATGGGCCAGTGGTACTTGTTCCGGTGGGTAAAGCGCTCGATGAACTCGCTGCCCTCCTCCATGATGGTCAGGTCGGCGGCGAAGTTGGTGTCGAACACAAAGTCGAAGCCCATGGTCTTCAGGGCGGTGACCATCCGCTCCGCCGTGGCGTATTTGGGGTCGAGGTGGAAATACTCCGCCCACGCCGACCGTACGGCGGGGGCCATCTGCACCACGGTGATGCGCTCCGGGTCCGCCAGCGCGTCGAAGACCTTGCCGGTGTCGTCGTGCTCCTGCAGGCCGCCCACGGGACAGTGGGTGATGCACTGGCCGCAGAATGTGCAGTCGCTCTCGCCCAGCGTGCGGGTGCGGGCCACGCCTACGGTGGTGTGGGAGCCGGTACCCATCAGATCCCAGATGCCCATGGTCTGCACCTTGTCGCAGATCTGGATGCAGCGCATACACTTGACGCAGCGGTTCTCAATGCGCACCACGGGGTTGGAGAAGTCCGGGGGCGCGTTCCGCAGATCGTCAATGTAGTGCTCGCCCAGCAGGTTGTAGTCGTTGGTGAGCTGCTGGAGCTTGCAGTTGCCGCTGCGGGTACACTTGGTACACTTGGTGTCGTGCTGGCTCAGCAGCAGCCGCAGGTTCACACGCCGCGCCTCCCGGACACGGGGGGAGTTGGTGCGAACCACCATGCCCTCGTTCACCACGTTGTCGCAGGCGGGGACGAGGCGGGGCTGCCCCTCCACCTCCACCATGCAGATACGGCAGGCGCCGATCTCATTGATGCCTTTCAGGTAGCACAGGGTGGGAATGTCGATATGTATGGAGCGTGCCGCCTCCAGAATGGTGGTGCTCTCCGGCACCGTGACGGCGCGGCCGTCGATGGTCAGCGTTACCATTTGACGTTCCTCCCTCCTCTGAAAATACCGTAGCCGAAGTGGTCACAGCGCAGGCAGCGGGACGCCTCGGTGCGGGCGCCCTCCTCCGTCAGGCCGCATTCAATGTCCTCAAAGTCGCAGCGGCGCTCACAGGCCTCCCGCTCGGTGGTGTTGATGCGCCCGTGGGGGCCGCGGTTGTTCAGCCGCGGAGACGGGATGTCCACGTCCACCTCGATCTCGTGCTGGAAGCCCAGATGTACGTCGATGTTGGCCGCCGCCACCTTACCGGCGGCGATGGCGCGGATGGCTGTGGCGGGGCCGGTGACGCAGTCGCCGCCGGCGAACAGGTTGTCCATATCACCCACCTGACCGGAAAGACCCGCCACGAACACGCCACGCTTGATGGGGACACCGGCCTGCTCAAAGCCCTGGATCTCGATGCCCTGTCCGATGGCCACCACGATGATATCTGCCGGGATGCGCCGCTCCGGCAGGTCGGCCTTGTTGGGGCGGGGCCGCCCGGACTTATCGGTCTCGCCGATGATCTGGGGCTGTACCCACAGGGCGGCGGCACAGCCGTCCTCATCGGCCTCGATGCGGACGGGAGCCATCAGTGCCTCGATCTCCGCACCCTCCGCCATGGCGCCGGTGACCTCGTCAGGCAGCGCCGTCATATCCTCGATGCGGCGGCGGTAGACGCAGGTCACCTTCTCCGCGCCCAGACGGATGGAGCTGCGGGTCACGTCCATGGCCACGTTGCCGCCGCCGATGACCACCACCTGCTTGCCGGTGAAGTCCGGCATCACATCGTCGCCAATGGCACGGAGCATCTCCACGGCGGACATCACGTTCTTGCAGTCCTCGCCGGGGATGCCCACCTTCTTATCCTGATGGGCGCCGATGGCGATATACAGGCAGTCGTAGTCCTTTTGCAGCTCCTCCACCCAGACGTCGGTACCCACGGTAGTGTTGGTGTGGGCCTCAATGCCCAGGGACAGGATGGAGTCGATCTCCGCATCCAGCAGGTGCCGGGGGAACCGGTAGCTGGGGATGCCGTAGCGCAGCATACCGCCCAGCTTCGCCCGCTCCTCAAAGACCGTGACTTTGTGACCCATCAGCGCCAGATAGTAAGCGCAGCTCAGACCGCTGGGGCCGCCGCCGATGATAGCCACCTTCTTGCCGGTGGGCGGCGCGCAGACGGGCTGCGGCACGTCCCCGGCGTGATCCACGGCGTAGCGCTTGAGCCCACGGATGTTGATGGCGTCGTCGATCATATTCCGGCGGCACCGGGCCTCGCAGGGATGCTCGCAGATGTAGGCGCAGGCGGTGGGGAAGGGGTTGTCCTTGCGGATCAGGCGCACGGCGTCGGCGCAGCGTCCCTCGCCCACCAGCGCCATGTAGCCCGGCACGTCCACGCCGGCCGGACACAGCGCCACGCACGGCACGGGCAGCTGCAGGCCAGCCAGACACCGGTGGTGTATGATATGCTCCTCATAGTCATCCCGGAAGCCATCCAGACCGTCCAGCACCAGCCGGGCCGCATCCCGGCCGATGGCACAGTCGGCGGTGTTCACGATGGTGCGGGCCGTCTTTTCGATGATGGCGATGGTGCTCATGTCGGCGGTGCCGTCCAACACCGTGGCGATGAGCTTGCTCAGCTGCCCCAGACCGATACGGCAGGGTACGCACTTGCCGCAGGACTGGGCGTGGCACAGCTGCAAAAACGACAGCGACATATCCACGGGGCATAGACCCGGCGGACTGGCGGCGATACGGCGCTCTACATCACGGTAGAGATTATCCACCACCGTCTGTGCGCGGCTGGGACTTTTGATATCAAGTCTGCTCAAGGCAGATCCCTCCTTTCGTCCGTTCCGCGCGGACATCGTTCTTCCGGCGCGGGACAATCGCTTAGATTGAGACAAGAATGCCACAAAAAACGAAAAATGTCAATCAAAAATAAAAAGTTATCAAAGTGATGCAAAAAACTTGAAAAACGGCGCGTTCCTATCTGCAATAATTTTAACATACCTACGTCCTGTACGTTGGAAAGACGTATTCTGACGAAACTGTTTACCGAGAATACCACTATTTGCAAAAATCCCGTACCGGCGGGTATGCTTGACAGTGCCGCGCAGGGGATATATAATCCTGTATGTATCCGAGTAAGGCATCCCCGCCGGCTGTGCGGCCAGAATGGGGGTGCCTACTTTTGCCGCGAGAGACGCGGCGTATCTGAGGTAATGACATGAACTTTCGATTGATCGCAAATACTACCAGCTACGTGCTGTGGGTGGAGGCGGGCTTCCTGCTGCTGCCGCTGCTGGTGTCCGTCCTGTACGGCGAGCCGTGGATGCCGTTTTTTGCCACGGCGGTGCTGTGCATCCTGATCGGCTTTATTTTGCAGCTGGTGCCGGTGAAGAAGGCGCAGATGCACAGCCGGGACGGTTTTATGGCCGTGGCGTTGGGCTGGATAGCCCTGTCGCTGACCGGTGCGCTGCCCTATGTGTTCAGCGGCGCCCTGACGGAATATGAGGACGCCGTATTCGAGACGGTATCCGGCCTGACCACCACCGGCTCCACGGTGTTTCCCGAGGTGGAGCATCTGTACCGCAGCGTGCTTTTATGGCGCTCCCTGACCCAGTGGATGGGCGGCATGGGCGTGCTGGTGCTGTTTCTGGCGCTGATGCCCAAGCTGGGTGACGGCGCGGTGTACCTGATGCGGGCGGAGAGCCCCGGCCCCATTAAGTCCAAGCTGGTGCCAAAGGTGGGCAGCACCGCCAAGATCCTCTACACCATCTATCTGGCGCTGACCGCGCTGGAGATGCTGTGCCTGCGTCTGGCGGGTCTGACATGGTTCTCCGCGGTCAACCACGCCTTTACCACCATGGCCACCGGCGGCTTTTCCATCAACAATACCTCCCTGTCGGGCAGCAGCCCGGCGGTGATGTGGATCGTGACGATCTTCTCCTTTCTGGCGGGCGTCAACTTCTCCCTGCTGTTTCTGGCGGTCACCGGCAAGCTCCGCGCCGCCCTGCACAGCGAGGAGCTGCGGGTCTATACGGCCGTGGTGGTGGGTATGACGCTGCTGATCTGCCTGTGTCTGCGGTTGCAGGCCGGGATACCGCTGAGCGGCTCCATCACGGACGCGGCATTCCAGACCGTGACCATCATCACCACCACCGGCTTTGCCACGGTGGACTTCGCCATGTGGCCCACCTTCTGCCGTATGGCGCTGCTGGTGCTGATGTTCTCCGGCGGCTGTGCCGGCTCCACCGCCGGCGGCATGAAGGTGTCCCGCGTGCTGATCCTGTGGAAGTCGCTGGTGCGCGAACTGAAGCGGATGGTACACCCCAACCACGTCAGCGTCATCAAGGTGGACGGTCAGCCGGTGGAGGAGCGGGTGGTGTCGTCCACCGGCGCCTACATCATGGCGTATATGGTGGTGCTGCTGGCCGGCGCACTGGTAGTGAGCTGGGACAACTACGGCTTTCAGGAGTCCTTTGCCGCGTCCCTGACCTGCATCAGCAACGTGGGGCCGGGCCTGGGCATTCTGGGACCCATGGAAAACTTCTCCATCCTCTCGCCGCTGAGCAAGGTGGTGCTGTCGCTGGAGATGCTGACGGGCCGTCTGGAGCTGATGCCCATGCTGGCGCTGCTGAGCCGCGGTGTGTGGCGGGATCGCTGAATAAAAAACGGACGCGGCCATGGGGCTGCGTCCGTTCTGCTGTATGGGGGCTCGATCAGGCGTGGGCGGTGCAATAGGCGTCGTAGCGGGACTGGAGCCAGTCTTGCAGCTTCTGGACCCCGTCGTCGTCCCACGGGAAGTCCTGTTCCTCTACGTCCCGCGCCAGCTCGTAGCACAGCTGGGAGTACACGGCGGCGTGGAGCAGACCGGCGTCCTTGTCGGTGGCGAAGCGATAGCGGAACTCACCGATGGAGCCGGTGTAGACAAAGGCCCGCTTGAACCAGCGGGGCGTAAGTGCGGCAAACTGAGGGTGCATGGAGATCCATCCTTTCCGGAAAGCTAAGCGGGCGCGGGACACCGGCGGTGCGTGCGTCCGCTCCGACAGACAGCATACCACAAAAGCCGGTGTTTGTCCAAGAAGAATTCACAAATACTTATTGCAAACAGACCAAACGTATGGTACAATGCGAGACAAGAAAACGATGGGGTATCGCCTGCGGGCGTGCCGCAAAACAGGAAAGAGGTAAGCTTTTATGAACAATGCAGTCAAGCGTATCGGCGTACTGACCAGCGGCGGCGACGCACCGGGCATGAACGCCTGCATCCGTGCGGTGGTACGCAGCTCTCTGGCCCGCGGCATCGAGTGCGTGGGCATCCGCAGAGGCTATGCCGGTCTGATCGCCGGGGACTTCATGGAAATGGACAACGCCAGTGTCAGCCGGATCATCAACCGGGGCGGCACCATCCTGTACAGCGCCCGGTGCGACGAGTTCCGCACCGAGGAGGGGCAGCGGAAGGCGGCCAACACCTGCAAGCTGCTGGGGCTGGACGGTCTGGTGGCCATCGGCGGCGACGGTACGTTCCGCGGTGCGCAGGATCTGTCCAAGTTTGGCATCTCCGTGGTGGGTATCCCCGGCACCATCGACAACGACATCAACTGCACCGATTACACCATCGGCTTTGATACCGCCGCCAACACGGCGGTGGAGTGCATCGACCGTCTGCGCGACACCATGCAGTCCCACGAGCGCTGCTCCGTGGTGGAGGTCATGGGTCACCGCGCCGGGTATCTGGCGCTGTATGTGGGCGTGGCTGTGGGCGCTACGGCGGTGCTGGTGCCGGAGCGCGAGTACGACTTCGAGCAGCACGTGGCGGAGAAGATCCGCCGGGCCCGGCTGCGCGGCAAGACCAACTTTATGATCGTGGTGGCCGAGGGCGCCGCCAGCGGTATCGCCGTGGGCGAGGAGATCCGGGAGAAGCTGGGACTGGATCCCCGCGTCACCATTCTGGGTCACATCCAGCGGGGCGGCAACGCCAGCGCCAAGGATCGTGTCATGGCTACCCGCATGGGCTACGAGGCGGTGCAGCTGCTGGCGGAGGGGCAGACCAACCGCATCATCTGCGCCAGAGGGGAGCAGATCACCGACGTGGACATCGACGAGGGGCTCGCCATGAAGAAGACGCTGAATCCCGAGGAGCTGGAGGTCATGACCGTCATGACCGGCCGGTAAGCACATCGTGCAGCATACAGAAGAACGCCGTCTGCATCGCGCAGACGGCGTCCTTTTATAGGCCGGGCGGTGTACCGCCGCAGGGGGGGGCGGGCTTGCCATGGGAGGGTGTCTGTGCTATACTACGGATATCATCCTAAGTAAGGAGAACGCACCATGCTGCAGATCGTAATGGCCTTTGCACCCCTCGTGTTTTTGATCCTTTACGCGCTGAAGACCCGCAAGATGGCGGATGCCATGGTACTGGCCACGCTGCTGGCTATGGTGCTGCTGCACCGGCAGCATTTTCTCACCGGTACCATCGACGCCATGTATACCGCGCTGTCCAACTCCTCATACCAGTTTGCACTGTGCGTCATCATCGGCTTCGGCGGCATGATCACGCTGTTTCAGGAGTCCGGCGCCCTTATGGGGTTCCGGGATCTGCTGCTGAAGATCGCCTCCGGCCCCAGGCGGACGCTGGTGCTGGCGTGGCTCATGTCGGCCATCATGTTTCTGGACGAGTACCTCAGCGCCCTGACGGTGACCTTCTCCATGCGGGAGATCACCGATAAAAACCGTATCCCCCGTGAGCATCTGGCGCTGCAGGCCAATATCATCGCGTGCTGCCTGTGTGTCGCCGTGCCGTTTTCCAGCTGGACGGCGTTCAGCGTGGGACTGATCTCGGCACACGGTCTCGGTTTCAGCGACTATGTCCGCGCCATTCCCTATATGTTCTACCCGCTGGGCATGATGCTGCTGTGCCTGCTGCTGGCGGTGGGGGCCTTCCCCAAGCTGGGCGGACTGAAGCGCGCCTATCAGCGGGTGCAGAGCGGCGGCCTCGCCTTTGAGCGGGACGACACCATGGAGAGGCTGGTGGACATCCCCGATGTGGACGAGAGCCGCGTGTCCTCCGCGTGGAACGCCATCGTACCGCTGGCGGTGCTGGTGGGCGGCACCATCGCCTACGGCAACGATCTGGTCCACGGCATGATCATGGCCATCATCGCCCAGTTCCTGCTGTATGTACCACAGAAGATCATGACGGTGGGGAAGTTCTTCGAGCATTTCTTCAACGGAGCCAAGGGCATGACCACGCTGGCCATCGTGGTGGGCTTCGGCTTCATGCTCAGCGAGGCCAACCGGGACTTGGGTCTCTTTGATACGCTGATCACCAGCATCGGCGGCGCCGTACCCGCGTTTTTGATCCCGGCGCTGGCATTTCTGCTGGTGGCGGCAACGGTGTTCGCCGTGGGCAGCTGCTGGGTGGTCATGACCCTCGCCATCCCGGTATTCCTGCCGCTGGCTGCGTCCGTGGGGCTGCCTGCGCCGGTGATCGTTGCCGCCATCATGAGCGGCGTATCGCTGGGGTACAGCACCTGCTTCTACGCCGACGCGGTGTTCATGACCACGGCGGGTACCGGCGTGTCCAACATCACCATCATCAAGACCACGGCGCCCTACGCCGCGGTGGGAGCGGCGGTGGCGGTGATCGGATTTTTGCTGTGCGGTCTGGGCGTATTGTAACAGCGTATAAGCGGGGGCGGATGTCCGAGGGGGTGTCCGCTCCTGTTCTTTGCGGCTTTTTAACTCGACTTGGCGCGGGTTTTCTGGTATACTGCCATCAGCTTATCAAGAAGGAGGGGATCACGCTTATATGGATACTGACGGCGGTGACTATCCGGGTAACCATCTGAACTGCCATCTGTTTGTGGAAGCATATCTGCGCTGTGTTTTGCGGGGCAGACGTGCTTTTTTGCGCTTATAGGTGTCTATCCACCGGTAAAAAACAGACGACAGAAAAGGAGTTACATATTTTGTCAACCACAACTTGTATTGTATTTATGGCGGTCTGCCTGCTGCTATCCGCCTATTTTTCCGCCACAGAGACGGCGTTTTCCTCCGCCAACACCACGCGGCTCCGGACGCTGGCGGAGAAGGGGAGCAGAAACGCGGCGCTGAGTCTGAAGCTGCTGGGGCAGTACGACCGGCTGCTGTCCACCATCCTCATCGGCAACAACATCGTCAATATCGCCACCGCGTCCATCGGCACGGTGCTGTTCGTGCGGCACTACGGCGACGCGGGCGCCACCATCTCCACGGTGGTGGTGACGGTGGTGGTGCTGATCTTCGGCGAGATCTCCCCCAAGAGCATCGCCAAGGACTGCGCGGAGCGGTGTACCATGCTGTCCGCCCCCATCCTGCGGGTGTTCATCTGGGTGCTGCTGCCGCTGAACTGGCTGTTTTCCCTGTGGAAGAAGCTGCTGAGCCGGGTGTTCCGTCTCAGCGGCGCGAGCAAAATGTCCCAGGAGGAGCTGCTGATGCTGGTGGACGAGGTGCAGCAGGACGGCAGCATCGACCGGGACGAGGGCGAGCTGCTGAAAAACGCCATCGGCTTTTCCGAGCAGGTGGCGCAGGACATCCTCATCCACCGGGTGGATCTGGCGGCGCTGCCCGTCACCGCCGGCAAGGAGGAGGTGGCGGCGCTGTTTACCAAGACCAAATACTCCCGGCTGCTGATCTACGAGGATTCCATCGACCACATTCTTGGTACCATCCACCGGAAGGAATTCTATGTGGGCTGCGGCGTGACGGACAAGCCGCTGCGGGACATCATCTCTCCGCCGCTGTTTGCGCTGGAGAACGAGCCCATCCGCCTGCTGCTGAAGAAGCTGCAGCAGGCCAAGACCCATGTGGCGGTGGTGGTGGACGAATGCGGCGGCACCTGCGGCATCGTCACCATGGAGGACATTCTGGAGGAGCTGGTGGGCGAGATCTGGGACGAGCACGACGAGGAGGAGGTGTTCCTGCGGAAGCTGGGGCCGGACGCCTACGCGGTGGACGCTGCCATGGATTTCGACGACTTCGCCGCCTACTTCCACCTCAAGACCGATTCGGAGATGGTATCCGTCAGCGGCTGGGTCATGGAGCAGTTCGGCCGCGTGCCGGAGGCGGGGGACAGCTTTACCTTCGACGGCCTGCGCGTGGAGGTCACCCGGGTGGAGAACCACCGCATCGAGGAGATCCATGTGGAGCGGGAGACGCCGAAGGCCACTGCGTGACCGATATAGACCCGTATGGTTGCAGAAAAAAGCCGCGAGAGCGGCTTTTTTCTTTGCGTGGCGATAGAAAACGGCGGTTTTTGCGCCACCACGCCAAAAAAATTGTCAGGTATACAAAAAATGTTTTGGTTTTGTTAAGAAAGTGTGGTACAATAGATAATATCACAGGCGGCAGCTCGAAGGAGGACACACCATGCAGAAGACTGTACGCAGCCAGCAGGCGCTGTTTCAATTCCGGGGCATCCCACCGATCGGGATGACCGTCTCCATGGCCTTGCAGCATCTGGTGGCCATGATCGTGGGGTGCGTGACCCCGGCTATCATCATCGCCCACACCGTGGGGCTGCCGCAGAGCCAGCGGGTGCTGCTGATCCAGGCGTCGCTGGTGATGTCGGCGGTGACCACGCTGTTGGAGCTGTTCCCCATCGGCGGACGGTTCGGCGCGGGGCTGCCGGTCATCTTCGGCGTCAGCTTTGCGTATCTGCCCAGTATGCAGGCCATCGCCTCCGGCGGCGGACTGTCCGCTGTGGCGGGGGCCATGATCGTGGGCGGCATGGTGGCCACGCTGGTGGGCATCTTCATCAAGCCCATCCGCCGCCTGTTCCCACCGGTCATTACCGGCACAGTGGTGTTCACCATCGGCCTTTCCCTGTATCCCACGGCCATCCACTACATGGCCGGAGGCGCCGGCAACACCTATGAGTTGGTGGTGACGGAGCGCGGCCTTACCGAGGCGCTGGTCTACGGCTCATGGCAGAACTGGGCCATCGCGGCGTTCACGCTGGCGGTGGTGCTGGTGCTGACCAACCACGGCAAGGGCATCTGCAAGCTGGCGTCTATCCTGCTGGGCATTCTGGCGGGCTACGCCGTGGCGCTGGCGGCGGGCATGGTGGACCTGTCCGGCATCGGCGAGGCGTCGTGGTTCTCGCTGCCGCAGGTGCTGCCCTTCGGCGTCACCTTTGAGCCCTCCGGCTGCATCGCATTGGGTCTGCTGTTCGCCATCAACTCCATTCAGGCCATCGGCGACCTGACCGCCACCACCGTGGGCGGTATGGATCGGGAGCCCACAGACCGGGAATTGCAGGGCGGTATCGCGGCCTACGGTGTCAGCAATATCCTGACGGCGCTGCTGGGCGGCTTGCCCACGGCCACCTACTCCCAGAACGTGGGTATCGTGGCCACCAACAAGGTAATAAACCGGTGGGTGTTTGCCATGACCGGCGGCTTCCTGCTGCTGGCAGGCGTGGTGCCTAAGTTTTCCGCCGCCCTGACAACCATCCCCCAGTGCGTGCTGGGCGGCGCTACGGTGGCGGTGTTCTCCACCATCGCCATGACCGGCATGAAGCTCATCGCCGGGGAGGGCATCACCGCCCGCAATACCACCATCGTGGGACTGTCCGCGGCGCTGGGCGTAGGCATCTCGCAGGCGGCGGACGCGCTGGCACAATTCCCGGAGGCCGTGACCACCATCTTTGGCAAGTCGCCGGTGGTCATCGCCACACTGTTGGCGGTGTTCCTGAATCTGGTGCTGCCGCGAGAGGATCAATGATGCATAAAAAGGGAGCCGTCCCACGGGACGGCTCCCTTTTTATGCGTCAGCAAGATCCAGCACCACGGGGCAGTGGTCGCTGCCGGTGATCTCCGGCCAGATGTCCGCGCTTTTGACGCGGGGCATCAGCCGCTGGGACACGATGAAGTAGTCGATGCGCCACCCGGCGTTGTTCTCCCGTGCGTGGAAGCGGTAGCTCCACCACGAATAAGCGCCGGTGCGGTCGGGGTACAGGGCGCGGAAGGTGTCCACGAAGCCGCTGGCGAGCAGCTGGGTCATCTTGCCCCGCTCCTCGTCGGAGAAGCCGGGATTCATCCGGTTGGACTTGGGGTTCTTCAGGTCGATCTCCTGATGGGCCACGTTCAGATCACCGCAGTAGACCACCGGCTTTTGGGCGTCCAGCTCCATGAGATAGGCGCGGATATCGTCCTCCCACGCCATGCGGTAGTCCAGCCGCGCCAGCTGATCCTTGGAGTTGGGGGTGTAGCAGCAGACCAGATAGAAGTCCTCGAACTCCGCCGTGATGACCCGTCCCTCGTGGCGGTGTACGTCATCCCCGAAGTCGTAGGTCACGGACAGGGGCTGGCGGCGTGTGAACACAGCGGTGCCGGAGTAGCCGGCCTTGTCGGCACTGTTCCAGAAGCGGTGGTAGCCCTCCAGCACAAAGGATGCCTGCTCCGGGCGCATCTTCGTCTCCTGCAAGCAGATGACATCGGCGTCCGCCAGAGTGCAGAAATCCAGAAATCCCTTATTCAGACAGGCCCGCAGGCCGTTGACGTTCCATGAGATCAGCCGCATGATGTGTCCCTCCGAGTTTCTCAAGACATTGCAGCTATTGTATCACACTTTCCGCCGCCGCACAATCCCGGTCTGCGGAATGTGTCGGATGCCGGCTGCGTCCCGGCGCGGCGGGTGGCCACCGCCAGACGGTCGATGTCCCAGCCGGTCTGCCAGCGGGCGCAGTAGTCCTCAGTGCAGTGCTTGAACCGGGAGAACAGCCGCTGCGCCCGGCGCTCGTCGCCGTAGACCTTCCACAGCCCCGCGCACTTGAAATCGCAGGCGCGGTGGTCGATGAACCCCTGCACGTCCTCCGGCGGGTAGCTGAGGAACAGCCCTACCTCGTGGGGGAACTGACCGTCCTCCCGGAACCGGCGGATGAGCTGGGCGACGCAGCGGCCGCAGCCGCCGTCGGCGGGGTATCCGGCGTCCGACAGGATGCGCCGCGCCAGGCGGTTTTGCAGGTCACGGTGCAGCACGGCGGGGCGGTAGAGGTATAGCAGCGCCTGTCCATCCTTGAAGCGGATGGGCAGCAGACAAAGACCCTTGGGAGCCAGCAGCCGGTTCAACCGGCGGATATCGTCCAGCAGCGCGCCCTCGTCGCGGCAGGGGCAGGGAAACAGACTGCCCGTCTTTATGCCCGCCAGCGTGGGCGCGCCTTGCTTGACCAGAATTTCCTCCGACATGGAAAACCTCCTTTTGATGCTGTGTGCAGTGTGCCGTAAAAACGGCGCGGTCATACGCGGTTAGATTCATTTAACTGACGTGCAATAAAAAATGCCGCGATAGTTAAATGGCTCTAACTCGGATTGTAGCACAGCGGCGAAGTGTTGTCAAGGGCGGCGGGCAACCCCGTTGACGCGCAGGGGGCTGGAGGTGTCCGCATCGAAAAAAGGATGGCTGTCTCAAAAGAGACAGCCATCCTTTTTTCACGATTCAGAATCCGAACACCACGCCCACGGCGGCGCTGGCCAGAATGAACAGAATGGGGTGCAGTTTTTTGGTGAATTTGACCCACCGCGTCAACACCAGCAGCACCGCCGCCAGCGCGATGGCTTTCCAGTTCAGCAGCGCCAGACCGGTGCCGCCGGCATTCACCAGTGCGATGAGCACCACGGAGATACCTGCCGCCGCCACCAGCGCGGTGGAGGCGGGGCGCAGACCGTAAAAGGCGGCGCTGACCCATTTGCTGTCGCGGAACGCCTTCAAAAACGCCGCCACGATGAGGATGACGATGACCGACGGCGTCACAAGACCCAGCGTGGCGATGAGCGCGCCGCCGACGCCGCCGGTGGTGAAGCCCACATAGGTGGCCATGTTCACGCCGATGGGGCCGGGGGTGGACTCGGACACCGCCAGCATATCCGCCAGCTGGGCGCGGGTGAACCAGCCGGTGCGGTCAGCCATATCCTGCAAGAAGGGGAGGGTGGCCAGTCCGCCGCCCACGGCGAAGAGACCTGTCTTGAAAAACTCCCAGAAAAGACGGAGGTACAGCATTATTTCTCCCTCCTTATCAGGTTCTGGATGATGATGCCGCACAGGGCGGCGGCCGCCACAAAGATCACGGGGGAGAGAGTCGTGAACAGGGAGGCCGCCAGCACCGCGACGAAGATCAAGGCGGCGGGCCAGTCCTTCACAGAGCTTTTCAGCAGCTTCAGCACGGCGTTGAAGATCAGCACACACACGCACACGCGGATCCCGGCGAAGGCGTGCTGCACCCAGTCCAGATGGGAGAAGCTGTTGATAACGCCGGCCAGCACCGTAATGATGAGAAGGGAGGGAAACACGATGCCCAGCGTGGCCACGATACCGCCCACGACGCCCCGCTGCTTCTGCCCCACGAAGGTGGCGGTGTTGACGGCGATAATGCCGGGCGTACACTGGCCGATGGCGAAATAGTCTACCAGCTCCTCGTCGGTGGCCCAGCCCTTGTTCTCCACCACCTCCCGCTGGAGGATGGGCAGCATAGCCATGCCGCCGCCGAATGTCATGACCCCCACCTTGGCAAAGGTAAGGAACAGCTCCCACAGTAATTTCACAAGATCACCTCATTCAGAATATCCATAGAGACCCCGGACGGACACCTCGCCGCTGTACAGCGTCTCCACGGTGCCGTCTTCGTATCGCACCGTCAGGCCGTATTGCGGGTCGATGCCCTCTGCCACGGCACGACGCACGGTGCCGCCGCGTACCACCTGCACCTGTTGGTCTGTATTGACGCAGCGGGCGCGGTAGTCCTCCCGCCACAGAGCGGGGTCGGGGAGGGCGTGGTCGTGCAGTTCCGTCAGCTCGCCCACCAGCGCCTGCGCCAGCGTGTCGCGGGACACGTCGCGCCCCAGCTGGCTGCGGAGGGACGTGGCGATGGCGGCCACGTCGGGGGAGAAGTCGTCGGCGGTCTGGGACACGTTGACGCCGATGCCCACGATGACCCAGTCCGGCGTGCCGTCGGGACGGAACGCCGACTCCGTCAGGATGCCGCAGACCTTTCTGCCGCCCAGCAGCAGGTCGTTGGGCCACTTGATGCCGCAGTGCAGACCGCAGACGTTTTCGATGGCGCGGCACACCGCCACCGCCGCCAGCGGCGTGACCGTGGGCAGCGTCTCCGCGCAAAGGCCGGTGCGCCACAGGACGGACAGGTACAGCCCCAATCCCGGCGGGGACTGAAAGCGCCGCCCCATACGGCCACGGCCCGCCGTTTGGCAGTCCGCCGTCACCACAGCGGACGCAGCACCCTCCGCCGCCAGACGCTTGCACTGGGTGTTGGTGGAGTCCAGCGTGTCGTAGTGATATACCGGGATGTCCATGGCCCCGCCTCCTTTTCCCCGTAATGTTACCACGATTCGCGGGGACTGTAAATAGAGATACCTGCCGAGGACGGACATGGAAAAAATGGGGGGTTTGTCGAATTTGCCAAAGAAATGCCGGGATTTTTGGCAGTTTCTTGGCGTAGAAATGTATTGCTTTTTCTGGGGGCGGCTCGTATAATAGGCGAGAAAATGAGAGGAGGGACAGCCATGATCTGCCAGTATACGATGAAAACGCAGATGACGGCTCCTATTGTTTCCATTTTTGATATTGTTGTTTCCGTTGGCCGGTGATCGTTTCACCGGTTATTTTTTTGTGTTTGCAAGTAATTGGAAATAAAGAGTGAAGAAAGAGAGGAATTGTCACATGAACAAAAAACTCGGACAAGAAGCGATTTACGACGCCCGCGAATTGGGCGTCCCCCGGATGATGCTGCTGGGCCTGCAGCACCTGTTCGCCATGTTCGGCGCTACGGTACTGGTACCCATTCTGGTCAGCGGCTACGGCCTGCCCCTGTCCATCCAGACCACACTGCTGTTTGCCGGTATCGGCACGCTGCTGTTCCACGTCTGCACCAAGCTTAAGGTACCCGCCTTCCTGGGCTCCTCCTTCGCCTTTCTGGGTGGCTTCCAGGCGGTAGCCAATCTGGACAGCGGCAAGTTCGCCGCCATGACCGGCGAGGAGAAGCTGCCCTACGCGCTGGGCGGCGTGGTGGTCGCGGGCCTGCTGTATCTGGTGCTGGCACTGCTGTTCAAGCTGGTGGGCGCCAAGAAGGTCATGCGGTTCTTCCCCCCCATCGTCACCGGCCCCATCATCATCCTCATCGGTCTGAACCTCTCCGGCACCGCCGTGACCAACGCCTCCACCTGCTGGTGGCTGGCTCTGTGCGCCATCGCCATCATCATCGTCGCCAACATCTGGGGTAAGGGCATGATCAAGATCATTCCCATCCTGCTGGGCGTGGTGGGCGCGTACATCGTGGCACTCATCGCCACCGCCTGCGGCGCGAAGCTGCCGGGTGCCGACGGCGTCATGCAGCCCCTGATCAACTTCGCCTCCGTCAAGAGTGCCGACCTCGTGGGCCTGCAGAAGTTCGTTATCGCCAAGTTTGACATCACCTCCGTTCTGGTCATGGCCCCCATCGCCATCGCCGCCATGATGGAGCACATCGGCGACATCTCCGCCATCTCCTCCACCACCGGCAAGAACTTCATCGAGGATCCCGGCCTGCACCGCACCCTGCTGGGCGACGGTCTTGCCACCGCCTTCGCCGGTATGTTCGGCGGCCCTGCCAACACCACCTACGGCGAGAACACCGGCGTGCTGGCACTGAGCCGCGTGTACGATCCCCGGGTCATCCGTCTGGCGGCGCTGTACGCCATCATCCTCAGCTTCTCCCCCAAGTTTGACGCGCTGGTCAACTCCATCCCCACCGCTATCGTGGGCGGCGTCAGCTTTGTGCTGTACGGTATGATCTCCGCCGTGGGCGTGCGCAACGTGGTGGAGAACAAGGTGGATCTCACCAAATCCCGCAACCTCATCATCGCCGCCGTCATCTTCGTGTGCGGTCTGGGCTTCGCCTCCACCGGCGGCATCACCTTCACCGTAGGCAGCGCCGACATCACCCTGACCGGTCTGGCCATCGCCGCACTGGCGGGCGTGATCCTCAACGCCATCCTGCCCGGCAACGACTACGAGTTCGGCAAGAGTGTCGAGGGCGACGCCAGCGCCGATCTGGGCAGCTATTAAGAGACAGCGCAAACGATAAAAAAGGAACAGGCTCTCAGAGCCTGTTCCTTTTTTATCGTGTTTTTACGCCTCTTGCGCGGTCTCCGGCTGCTCGGACGGCTCCTTCGTCTGCTCCTCCGGACGGTCTGCGCGGCCGTACAGCACGGTCATGCGGCGGATCTTCTCCGCCAACTCCGGCGTCAGCTCGCCGGGCAGCAGACGCCACTGCCAGTTGCCGCTCTGGGTGCCGGGGATGTTCATGCGGTGTCCTGCACCAAGCCCCAGATAGTCCTGCATCTGCGCCACAAACAGCTCCGCCACGCTGCTCATGCCGCCGCGGATGACGCCCCAGTGGAAGCCCTCCGCCTCCGTCAGCGCCAGATATTCCTGGGCGTAGGCGATATCCTCCGGCTTGGCCTCCTGCCGCCAGAGGGCCAGCGGGCTGTTGTCGTGGGTGCCGGTATAGCAGATGCAGTGGTCGGTGTAGGTGTGGGGCAGGTAGTTGCTGCTGTCCCGGGAGTCAAAGGCAAACTCCAGCACCTTCATGCCGGGCCAGCCGGAATCGTGCAGCAGCTTCTGCACACCGGGGGTGGGGTAGCCCAAGTCCTCGGCAATAAACTCCAGCTGGGGGAACCAGCCCTTGAGCCGATCCACCAGATCCATGCCGGGGCCGGGGACCCAATGGCCGTTTTTGGCCGTCGTCTCGCCGTAGGGTACCGCCCAGTAGCTGTCAAGACCGCGGAAGTGGTCGATGCGGATGACGTCGTACAGCCTGCCGGTGCCGTCGATGCGGCGGATCCACCAGCCGAAGCCGTCCTCGCGCATCCGGTCCCAGTTGTACAGGGGGTTGCCCCAGAGCTGACCGTCGGCGCTGAAATAGTCGGGCGGCACACCGGATACGGCCTTGGGAACAAGCGTTTCATCCAGCTGGAAGAACTCCGGCTCTGCCCACACGTCGGCGGAATCCATGGCCACATAGATGGGCAGGTCGCCGATGATGCGGATGCCCTGCGCGTGGACATAGTCGCGCAGCCGCTCCCACTGGCGGAAGAACAGGTATTGCAGATAGGTGAAGAAATCCACATCCTCCCGCAGCAGGGTGCGGTATTTCTCCAGCGCCTCTGGTTGCCGCAGGCGGATATCGTCGGGCCATTCCGTCCACGCCTTCATACCGAAATGACGCTTGCACGCCATGAACAGGGCATAGTCCGGGAGCCAGCGCTCATTTGCCTCCACGAAGGCGGCCACGGCCTCACCATCCCGCTGCCAGCCGCGCTTAAAGGCCTTGCGCAGCAGGTCGAAGCGCTTTTCATAGATGCGGCCGTAGTCCACATGGCGGGGGTCACCGCCCCACTTGCACCGGCTGCACTCGGACTTGGTCAGCAGACCGTCGGCGATGAGCAGCTCGGGGTCAATGTAGTAGGGGTTACCGGCGTAGGTGGAGAAGCTCTGATAGGGCGAATCTCCGTAGCTGGTAGGGCCAAGCGGCAGCATCTGCCAGTAGCGCTGACCCGCCGCGTGGAGGAAATCCGCAAAATCGTATGCCGCCTGCCCCAGCGTGCCAATCCCGTAGGGGGAGGGCAGGGAGGAGACGGCCATCAGAATACCGCTGGAACGTTTCATGGCAACAAGTCACTTTCTATCAAGAATTGAAAAATGGAACGGGGCGGGCGAAATGCCCGCCCCGCTGTATAGACCGATGTGCAGTTAGCCCTTGACGGCGCCGGCAGCCACACCCTTGATGATGTGCTTCTGGCAGCACAGGTAAAAGACGATGACCGGCAGGATGCTCAGCAGGATCAGCGCCATGGTGGCGCCCATGTCCACCTGTCCGTAGCTGCCCTTCAGGTGTTGGATGACGATGGGGATGGTCATATATTTGGTACGATCCAGCACCAGATACGGCAGCAGGAAGTCGTTCCATACCCACATGATCTCCAGCACACCCACGGAGATGAAGGTGGGCTTCATCATGGGCAGCACCACCAGGAAGAAGGTGCGCAGCGGGCCGCAGCCGTCGATCGCAGCGGCTTCTTCGATCTCCAGCGGAATGGACTTCACGAAGCCGGAGAACATAAACACCGCCAGCCCCGCGCCGAAGCCCAGATACACCACCGGGATGGTCCACGGCGTGTCCAGATGCAGCTTGTTGGCGGTACGGGACAGGGTAAACATCACCATCTGGAACGGCACCACCATGGAGAACACGCACAGGTAGTAGATGATCTTACTGACCAGACTGCCCACGCGGGAGACGTACCACGCTGCCATGGACGTACACAGCAGGATCAGCGCAGAGGACGCGAGGGTGATAAACAGGCTGTACAGCACCGCCTTGATAAACGGATAGTTGCCGAAGGTCATGCCCTTGATGTAGTTTTGCAGCCCCACGAAGGAGGTCTCATTGGGGAGGGCGAAGGTCTCCGTGTTCACGGCGGCGTTGCTCTTGAAGGAGTTCATCAGCACAATGAGGATGGGCAGCACATAGACGATGCAGATCACGGCAAAGGCCACGGTCAGCGCCATCTTGCTGCGCTCATGCTTTTTCGCCAGATTTGTCTGCATTACTGCTGCACCTCCTTTTTACGGGTGGACTGAAGCTGGATCAGACCGATCACAGCCACAAGGATGAAGAACACCACTGCCTTGGCCTGTCCTACGCCGCGGTTGTTGCCGCCGCCGGAGTAGAAGGCGCTGTAGATGTTCAGCGCCAGCATCTCCGTGGTCTTGATGACGCTGCCGTCCGGCTGCTGGAGGAAGGGACGGCCGCCTGTCAGGGCCAGGTTCTGGTCGAACAGCTTGAAGCCGTTGGTCAGGGTCAGAAAGATGCAGATGGTGAAGGAACTCATCATGTTGGGGATGGTGACCTTCCACAGCATCTGCCAGCTGTTGGCACCGTCGATACGGGCGGCCTCCAGCATATCCTCCGGAATGGATTGCAGACCGGCGATATAGATGATCATCATATAGCCCACCTGCTGCCAGCACATCAGGATGATAAGACCCCAGAAGCCGTACTTGCTCTCCAGCACCACGGAGGTTTCGTACTTCACCAGAATGCCGTCAAAGATCATGGACCAGATGTAGCCCAGCACGATGCCGCCGATGAGGTTGGGCATGAAGAACACCGTGCGGAACAGGTTGGAGCCCTTGATGCCCTTGGTCAGGAAATAGGCCACCGCAAAGGCCAGCACATTGATGAACAGTACCGACACGAAGGCGAACAGCGCCGTGTACCAGAAGGCGTGGACAAAGGTACTGTCGGAGAAGGCCTTCACATAGTTGCTAAAGCCCACCCACGTCCACTGGCTGGTCAGCTTGAACTTACAGAAGGACAAAAACGCGCCTTTCAGAAACGGATACAAAAAACCGATGCAAAAGGCGGCGAAGGTGGGCAGCAGGAACAGCCACACCATCCGTTGAATGGGCCGGCGGATCAGACGGCTGCTGAGGGCGGCCGCATCCCGCTTTCTGTGTAATCGCTTCATTCTCTCACTCCTGTTCCGCTTTTATTGTTATGGCGAAAGCTCTTGCCCGAAGGGGTTCGGCCAACAGCTCACGCCACCACAGAGAGTGTACAGGCGGGGCGGGCGTGATCGCCCGCCCCACCTGTTTCCTATGCTTTTTCGTCAGTCAGATACGCAGGACTTAGTGCTCGTTGGCGTACTGGGTGGCCCAGCCTTCCACGAAAGCAGTCTTGACGTTGTCCCAGCTGCCGCTGCCGGTGGCGTACTGGCTCAGAGCGTCCACCACGGCGGCACGCCAATCGTCAACAGCGGGAGTCCAGTTGAACGCCCAAGTGACGGTGTAGTTGCCGTTGGCAACATACTCGTTGGCCTGTGCGAAGAACACGTTCTCGGGGGTCTTGGCGTTCTTGAAGGGGCAGGGACCAAACTGCTCAGCCAGCATGGTGGTGCCGACGTCAGAGGTGACGACCCAGTTCATGAAGTCCAGAGTAGCCTTGATGTCCGCCTCGGAGGCGTTCTTGTTCACAGCCCAGCAGTTCTCAGTGCCGCAGCACAGACCGGCCTTCTCCTCGCCGTCCACACCGCAGTAGATGGGGATCATGGCCAGATCGTCGGCGTTCATGCCGAACTTCTCAGCGGAGGTCAGGTTGCTGAACTCCCAAGTGCCGTTCTGATAGAACACAGCCTTGCCCTCGCCGAACTCAGCCTCAGCCTGGTCGCCGGTGGCGGACAGCAGGGCAGCGCCGGTGGTGGCGGAGTCAGTGATGTACAGATCCCAGATAGCCTTGTAGTTATCCAGATAGGTGCCCTTGATGGTGGCGGGCTGCGCGGTCACATTGTCATCGCGGAACTCGTAGAACAGGGGCATATTGGCCAGATGGCCGGAGAAGCGCCAAGAGGAGGAGCCGTCCAGACCGGCGGAGGTAAAGGCATCGAAGCCCAGCTCAGCGGCGCGGGCGTGGATGTCATCGGCAACGGTCTTCAGGGACTCAAAGTTGGTGATCTCGTCCAGAGAGTGACCGGCCTTCTCCAGCAGGGCCTTGTTGACGATGATGCCAAAGGCCTCGTAGCAGTAACCGATGGAAACGGTCTCGCCGTCGGCGTTCTTCAGATCAAAGTCATGGGTGGTCATCTGGTTGTACACGTCGGTGCCTTCCAGATTGTAGCAGAACTCACCGTAGCTGTTGACAGCGCCCAAATTGCCCACCTGGAACATGGTGGGAGCGGTGTCCTTATCCATCTCGGCGGTCAGGGTGGTGTCGTACTGGCCGGAGGCGGCGGTGACGACCTTGACGGGTACACCGGTCTCAGCGGTGTAGGCGGCGGCCACAGTCTGCCAAGCGGCGTCGGACTCGGGCTTGAAGTTCAGGTAGTACACGCTGCCGGTGGCAGTGTCGCCGCCCTCGTTGGGGTCGGCATCGGGCTGCTTCTGCTCGCCGCAGGCTACCAGGGACAGAGCCATCACGAGAGCCAGAAGCATTGCAAGAAACTTCTTCATTTGAGATTACTCCTTCAAAATAATTTATTCTCACGCCGTTTCCGGCGTAAAAACCTGATTCAGAGACTTTGCACGGAGCCGCCCTCTCGCAGCTGGGTGGGCAGCACCTCGCAGCAGTGGACGCCGTGGCCCCGGAGCATACCCAGCAGGATCTGGGCGCTGCGCCGTCCCATCTCTTCCATGGGCTGGCACAGGGTAGTCAGCGGCGGCTCGATGTAGGCGGACAGCTCCAGTCCGTCGATGGCGATAACGGAGCAGTCCTCCGGGATGCGGCGTCCGGCATCCCGCAGCGCCCGCATGGCGCCGATGGCCATGGAGTCGGCAATGGCGAACAGCGCCGTAAACTCCGTGCCCTGCCGCAGCTTTTCGCGGACAGCCTCGTAGGCGTCCCGGATGTCGAAGCTGCCGGCGCACATGACCAGCTCCTCGTCCACCGGGATACCGTGGCTCTCCAGTGCCTTGCGGTAGCCCTGATAGCGAAGCTGGCTGATGGACTGGTCATCCTCCCGGCAGATCAGCGCCGCAATGCGGCGGTGCCCGTGTTCATACAGGTGATCCACCGCCTGTCGCGCCGTCTCCTCATCGGCGATGGATACGGCGGAATACTCGCCCACGCGGAGGGTGCCGTACTGGTTGGAGTAGGAGCAGAACACGAAGGGTACGTTCAGCATGGCCAGATCCTCCGGCGTGTAGTCGAAACGTCCGCCCAGAAAGATAATGCCCTGCAAACGCTTTTCCCGCTCCATGACGGCGGCACGCTGTACCTCGTCGCCGCAGGAGGGGATCTGCTGCATCACCAGAGAAAAGCCGGCGTCGGTGACGGTCTTTTCAATGGCGTGGATAATGCCCGTGTAGAAAGGGTTGGACACGCCGCGCACCACAAGGCCGATGGCCTCGGACTTGGTGCGCACCAGAACACGGGCGCTGTCGTTGGGGATATAGTTGCAGGCGTCAATGACCGCCTGCACCTTGCGGCGCACATCATCGCTGACGTCAGGCTTGCCGTTGAGCACACGGGATACAGTGCTGACGCTGACGCTGCACTGCTTTGCGATGTCCTTGATCGTCATGCCGATGGTCCTTCCTGTCGTGTTCTGCGGAGGCGCGGCATCTCTCGGAAACCTTACCGGAAACGTTACCGAGCTCCACGATGCCTATCCTACCAACTTTCCATAAAAATGTCAATGGATTTTACTATTTTTTGCCGAAACGCACATAACGAACAGGCGTTTTCTTGTGAAAATCACAAGGGACGCGCCCACCGGCGCCCCCCTTGCGGCATATATTCCTTATTTTGCGATATCCATTTCCCGGAGAAGCTGCTCCAACCGGCTCTCGCCCACCACGCAGACGCCGTGCTCCCGCAGCAGCGCCGCCGCCGTACCCCAGCCGTCGGTAAGGGTGCCGGTGAAGCTGCCGTCGTAGATCTGCCCGCTGCCGCAGGAGGGACTGCGCTCCTTCAGCACGGCGGTGGTGCAGCCGTACAGCGCCGCCAGACGCAGCGCCTCCTCTGCGCCCCGGCGGTACTGGGTCGTCACGTCCGTCCCATCGGCGCTGACCACCCGGTCATTTTGCTGCTCCGAGGGGGCGCGGGGCGTGGGAAGTCCGCCCAGCTGCTCCGGACATACGGGGATGACGAGGCCGCGCCGCGCCAGCTCCTGCGCCAGCGGATGGGGCTTGCTTTTCCCGTCGTAGCGGCAGGCGCAGCCCAGCAGACACGCGCTGATGAGGATCATACGGCCAGCTCCTTTCTGTCCAGCGCGGCATAGACCAGCGTCTCGCCCCGGTATTGCAGTTTCAGGGAGAAGAACGGCGTGTCCGGCTGCCGGATGAGGTCAAGGAAGATCTTATCCCCCACCCACTGGGGCAGGGCGGCCAGCGCGTCCTTGTGCAGCCACTCCAGTACACCCTCGCTGCACTCGTGGATGCTTCCCGTCCAGCCGGTGGCGGTGAACAGGTGCATATATTCGCCCTCCCACTCGTCGGATACGAAGGTGATGACGGCCCGATAGCGGTAGTCCGTCAAGGTCAGACCCGTCTCCTCCAGCGTCTCCCGGCAGACGCACTCCTCCGGGCTTTCGCCCTCCTCGCACTTGCCGCCCACGCCGATCCACTTGTCGTGGTTCAGGTCGTTCTCCTTCTTGATGCGGTGGAGCATCAGGTACTCGCCGCGGGGATTTTCAATATAGCAAAGGGTGGTGTTCTTCATGGCCGCTCTGTCCTTTCGATTTACAAGCTTTGACACATAGTATATAATGTGGACAGAGACAATGCAAGCCATACTGGGGAGGAAAACATATGTCGACAGTCAGACCCGGGCGCTACCGCCACTTCAAGGGAAACGAATACGAGGTCATCGGCGTCGCCCGCCACTCCGAGACGCTGGAGGAGATGGTGGTCTACCGCGCCCTGTACGGCGACGGCGGCCTGTGGGTGCGTCCCGCCGCCATGTGGACGGAGCAGGTGGAGCGGGACGGCTACTGCGGCCCCCGCTTCCGGCTGGTGGAGGGGGACTGATGGCGGATTACACGGTCATCCGCTCCCGCCGCCGCACCATGGCGCTGGAGGTGACGCGGGAGGGCGCGGCGCTGGTGCGGGCGCCCCTCCGGGCATCGGAGGCGGACATCACCCGCTTCGTGGAGGAGCACCGGGCGTGGCTGGACAAGCACCTTGCCCAGCGGCAGGCGTATCTGGCGGCGCACCCGGCGCCGTCGCCGGAGCAGATCGAGCTGTGGCGGCGTCAGGCCAAGGCGGTGCTGCCGGCACGGGTGGCCTACTGGGCGGCCCGCATGGGCGTGGAGCCCGCCGGTATCACCATCACCGCCGCCCGCACCCGCTTTGGAAGCTGTTCCGGCAAAAACCGGCTCAGCTTCTCCCTGTACCTGATGGACTATCCGGCGGAGGCCATCGAGTATGTGGTGGTGCATGAGCTGGCGCATATCCGGCACCACGACCACTCCCCGGCGTTCTACGGGGAGGTGGCGCGCTATCTCCCGGACTGGCGTTCCCGCCGTGCGCTGCTGAAAAAATAGGGAATTGCCCGGCAAAGCGGGCAATTCCCTATTTTTCTTCTGTGTCGGACAGGTACAGCGCCTCCGCTTGCTGCTGGGCGGCGGCTAACCGGACGGCAGCCTGTTCCACCGCGCCGTCGGCAAGGTTTTGCAGCGCATCCGTGATGGCGTTGAAAAGCAGCGTGTACATTTTCTGATAGGACATTTTATCACCCCTGTTGCGTCAAAACTTCGTCATTCGCACATAAAAGTATACTGCTTCGCTATTATTTTGTCAATACTTCGTCATGGAGGCGGCAAAATGAAGGATCCGTTGAGCAGATACACACTGCGCGTGGAGCAGGCGCTGCTGGATAAGCTGGGCTATATCGCGGAATATGAGGGGCGCACCAAAAACCGCGAGCTGGAGCAGATGATCAAAAAGCGCATTGCGGAATTTGAAAAGGAACACGGCGAGATCAAGCCGGAGTGACAAAAAGAGACCCCATCTAGGCGGATGGGGTCTCTTTATCGCAGATATGTTACCACTCCAGGTTCTTTTCCGTCTCCTTGCTGAAAACGTGGGCCACGTTGCCGCCGAAGATCATGTTGACCTCGCTGCCCATGGGGAAGTGGGCGGCATTGCCGTTGGTGGGGACGATGACCACCACGTCGTGGCCGTTGGTGGAGATGTGCAGATGCACGGACGAGCCCATCAGCTCGCTGACGTCCACATTGCCCTTGACGCCGTCGGCGCACAGCACGATGTGGTCAGGACGGACGCCCAGCACGATGTCCTGCTCCGGCACGTCCTTGGCGCTGAGACGCGCCTGCTTGTCGTCGGCCAGCTCCACGGTGATGCCGTCCAGCGTCACGGCATAGCGGCCGTTCTGCTTGATGAGACGGGCATCGAAGAAATTCATCTGGGGCGTGCCGATGAAGCCCGCCACGAACAGGTTGGCGGGGTGGTCGAACACCTCCTGCGGCGTGCCGATCTGCTGGATGAAGCCGTCCTTCATGATCACGATGCGGTCGCCCAGCGTCATGGCCTCGGTCTGATCGTGGGTCACATAGATAAAGGTGGTGTCGATGCGCTGGCGCAGCTTGATCAGCTCGGCGCGCATCTGGTTGCGCAGCTTGGCGTCCAGATTGCTCAGCGGCTCGTCCATCAGGAACACGGCGGGGTCACGGACGATGGCGCGGCCGATGGCCACGCGCTGGCGCTGACCGCCGGACAGAGCCTTGGGCTTACGATCCAGATACTGGGTGATATCCAGGATCTCGGCGGCCTCCCGCACCTTCCGGTCGATCTCGTCCTTGGGTACCTTCTTCAGCTTCAGGGAGAACGCCATGTTCTCATACACGGTCATGTGGGGATACAGGGCGTAGTTCTGGAACACCATGGCGATGTTGCGGTCCTTGGGCTCCACATCGTTCATCAGCTTGTCGCCGATCCACAGCTCGCCGGAGGTGATGTCCTCCAGACCGGCGATCATCCGCAGGGTGGTGGACTTGCCGCAGCCGGAGGGGCCCACCAGCACGATGAATTCCTTGTCCGCGATCTCCAGACTGAACTGCTGGACGGCCACCACGCCCTCCTCGGTGATCTGGAGGCTGCTCTTTTTCTCCGCAGACTCCTCACCCTTTTTGGCCTTTTTCTTCTTCTCGGTGTTGGGGTAGACCTTCTTCAGATCCTTCAAAATGACCTTTGCCATACATCTTGACTGTAGCTGCCCTGCCTCCGCAAACGACAGCCTTACGCGGGGCGGAAAATGTCCCTCGCGCCTTACGGCAAGTCTCCACATTGCCGCACCGCCAGCCACAGCGGCTCATTCCTCCTTTTCATTTGCCGGTGCGGTGCAAGAAGTGGAGTGCGCCGTGCCGGTGGGGATAGATGGTAGTATAGTACACGAAAACGTTTCCGAATGCAAGTACTTTTGTGAAATCTGTGAGAAAAAAGGAGCGCCGCGCCCACAGCAGAGAGGGCGCGGCGCTGTATCATAGATCGACGATCACGGGCGCATGGCCGATGGCGGGCAGCAGCGTTTCCAGCACATCGGCGGTTTTCAGCCGCAGGGTGCTGGTGCAGATGCAGGGGTGGCAGGAGAAGCAGGGCGCCTCATAGACCTCCCGGTCAATGAGCAGCTGCACCCGATTTTCCGTGTCGTTGGCAAGCCCCAGCACCGTGGCGGAGCCGGGGATGCAGTGCAGCAGCTCCCACAGCAGCTCCTCCGGCGCGAAGCTCAGCCGGGAGGAATTGATCTGGGCGCTGAGATCCTTGGTGTGGAACGGCTTGTCCGGCATCATGCACAGCAGATAGAACGCGGTCTTTTGCCGGTTGCACAGGAACAGGTTCTTGCACACGCTGACGTCCAGCGCACGGCCCACCTCGGCGCACAGCTCCATATTGAAGGCGGCGTCGTGGCTCACACGGTCATAGTCGATGCCCAGACGTTCCAGCAGGTCGAAGGCGGCGGCCTCCTGCTCCGGCAGCACGCCGGCCGGACGGGTATTGTGACACACAGGAGAGAGGGTCATTCCGCGTCACCTCGCTCCAGCAGCATTTCACCGGCGCGGTAGATGTCGCCGGCGCCCACGGTGAGGATCATGTCCCCCGGCTGGGCCAGCCGTGCCAGCTCGTCGGCCACCTGCTCCAGCGTGGCGCAGTACACGGCGCCAGGGATGCGGGCGGCCAGATCGCGGGAGGAGATGCCCAGCTCGTTTTTCTCGCGGGCGGCGTAGATCTCCGCCAGCACCACCTTGTCCGGCTGACGCAGCACCCGGACGAAGTCATCGAACAGCGCGGCGGTGCGGGTATAGGTGTGGGGCTGGAACGCGCAGATCAGCCGCTTGTGGGGCAGGGGGCGCACGGCGCTCAGAAGCGCCTCCACCTCGTCGGGATGGTGGGCGTAGTCGTCGTACACCTCGGCGCCGTGGTAGACGCCCTTATGCTCGAACCGGCGTCCCGCGCCGGTGAAGGCGGCGAGCCCCTCCTCCACGGCCTTGCCGTCCACACCCAGCAGGTAGGCGGCGGAGGCGGCGGCCAGCGCGTTGGACACGTTGTGCTTGCCGGGAACGTGCAGCGTCACATGGGCGTAGCACTGTCCCCGGATGACCACATCGAACGTTCCGAAGCCGTCGAAAAACGCCACGTTGTCAGCGCAGCAGTCGGCGCTGTGATCCTTGACGCTGTAGGTGAACACGGGGCGATCCAGCCCCTCCACAGCGGCGCGAGCGCCCTCGTCGTCCAGATTGACCACGACCTTGCCGGTACCGGCGGGCACCAGCTGGGCAAATTGGTGGAAGGAGTGCTCGATGTCCGCCAGATCCTTGAAGAAGTCCAGATGGTCGGCGTGTACGTTGAGGATCACTGCCACGGTGGGGAAGAAATTCAAAAAGGAGTTGCAGTATTCGCAGGACTCCAGAATGATGGTGTCGCCCCCTCCCACCCGGTAGCCGGCGTGGAGCAGCGGCAGCGTGCCGCCGATCATGACGGTGGGGTCCTTCTGCGCCGCCATGAAGATATGGGTGGCCATGGACGTGGTGGTGGTCTTGCCGTGGGTGCCGGAGACGCACAGGGCGTTGCGGTAGCCCCGCATGATGCCGCCCCACGCCTGCGCCCGCTCGTACACGGGGATGCCCCGTGCGATGGCCCCGGCGATCTCCGGGTTGCTGTCGTGGATGGCGGCGGTGCGGATCACCGCATCGCAGTTTTTCAGGTTTTCGGCGGAGTGACCGATGGCCACCTGGATCCCCAAGGAGCGCAGGTGCCGCACCGTGTCGCTCTCCGTCATATCAGACCCCTGCACCACAAGGCCCATGCCCTGCAATACCTCCGCCAGCGCGCACATGGACACGCCGCCGATACCGGCCAGATGGACGCGCTTGCCGGGCTGTAACAGTGTGCGGATATCCGCAGCGGGATGCATCATAAAAAAGACCTCCAGACGGCGCGGATGCGCCGGAATAAGCTGTACGCAAATTGACAATTCTGAAAAATATGCTAATATCTATCCTGTATGCAACGATTCATTATAATACACGCAAAGACGAAGTGCAACCGGCTTTTTAGGCGGTTTTCGGGAGTTTGGCGCGAAAGGAGGCGGTGGATATGTTTCCCCAACAGATCGGCGTGATCCTCACACGGCTGGAGCAGGCCGGCTTTGCGGCCTACGCCGTGGGCGGCTGCGTCCGCGATACCCTGCTGGGCCGCGTGCCGGAGGATTGGGACGTGACCACCGCCGCCCGTCCGGAACAGGTATCCGCTCTGTTTGCGGGACACTGTATCCCCACCGGCCTGCGCCACGGCACTGTCACCGTCCGGCAGGACGGCCTTTCCGTGGAGGTCACCACCTTCCGCGCCGACGGCCCCTACTCCGACCACCGCCGCCCCGACGCCGTGTACTTTTCCGACTCGCTGGCGGAGGATCTGGCGCGCCGCGATCTGACGGTGAACGCCATGGCCATGGATGTGCGGGGGGATATCACCGACCTGTACGGCGGCAGGGACGACCTGCGCCGGGGCATCCTGCGCTGCGTAGGCGACCCGGACAAGCGCTTTGACGAGGACGCCCTGCGCATCATGCGGACGCTGCGGTTCGCCTCGGTGCTGGGCTTCACCGTAGAGGCGCGCACCGCCGCCGCGCTGCATCGCTGCGCCCCGCTGCTGCGGGATATCGCCGCCGAGCGGCTGCTGACGGAGATGGATCGGCTGCTGTGCGGCGCGTATGTGCTGCCGGTGCTGCTGGCGTACCCGGACGTACTGGGCGTATTTTTGCCGGAGCTGCTGCCCTGCGTGGGACTCGACCAGCGGAACCGCCATCATCTCTATGACGTGTGGGAGCACACCGCCCGCTCTGTGGCGGCTATCCCACCGGAGCCGGTGCTGCGCTGGGCCATGCTGCTCCACGACGTGGGCAAGCCCGCCTGCTTCACCGTGGACGGACAGGGCGTGGGACACTTTTACGGCCACCCCAAGGTGTCGGCAGCGCTGGCGGAGGAGATCTGCCGCCGCCTGCGGATGGACAAGCGCACCGCCCATGAGATCGTGACGCTGGTGCAGTGGCACGACCGGGACATTCCCCGGACGGAGAAGACCATTTCCCGGGCCGTCCACCAGTTGGGGGAGGACACGTTCCGCCGCCTGCTGGCGATAAAGCGGGCGGACAATCTGGCGCAGCACCCGGATTACCGCGGCCGCCTGACGGAGATCGACAGGGCGGAGGCGATACTGGACGGGCTGCTGGCAAAGCAGGCGTGCTTCTCCCTGCGTGATCTGGCGGTGAACGGCGGGGACCTGCTGGCGCTGGGACTGCGCGGCCCCGCCGTGGGACATACGCTGAACGCCCTGCTGGAGCAGGTGCTGGACGGTACGCTGCCCAACGAGAGAGAGACGCTGCTGGACGCCGTTCGGCGGCTGCCGTAAAAAAAGAGTACCGCGCGAACGAGCCGCGCGGTGCTCTTTTTCTATGCCTTCAGTCGGAAGCTGCTGCGGTAGAATTCCAGCAGGCCCTCCCGCTGCATCCGCCCCAGCTCCCGGGACAGGGCGCTGCGGTTGACCCCCAGCACCTCCGCCATCTCCTGCCGGGAATAGGGGAGCCGGAAGTAGTCGCGGCCCGCCTCCTCCCGGCAGTCACGGAGGAACAGCAGGATGCGCCGCCGCAGCTGCGGCTCTGTCAGATACGCCAAGCGCCGCCGCAGCTGCCAGAACTTCCGGGATGTCTCCGCCAGCAGATTTCGCCGCAGCGCGATGTGACAGGCACAGCCCCGCCCGCAGTCGGACAGGATGCCGTCCAGCGGCAGAAACAGCACCTCCGCCCCATTGGAGGAGGCCACCAGCGACAGGGGGCTTACCTGTCCCGCCGCCATCAGCAGGTCGCCGAACACGCCGCCCTTTTCCTGCCGCGCCGTCAGTGCTGCTGCGCCGTCCTCGCCGTACTGCACCGCGTCCACACAGCCGTCCAGCACGATGCCTGCCATGGATACGGTATCCCCGGCGTGCCATAGAAATTCGCCCCGTCCGTACCGCCGTACCGGACAGTGGAGACAGTCCAGCAGCCGCCGGATATCCCCATCCTCCATGCCCTGAAACAGGGCGGTCTGCCGCAGCAGACCGGTATCCACGTCCATGTGCGTCCTCCCTTCGTTGCCATGGCAACGTAATTCTCTACCAGACATGATATCATAGAGAAAATCAAAAGGGAAGAGGTTTCTCACATGAAAAACAAAACTTACTGGATCGCTGAAACGGCGGTGATGATCGCCCTGCTGGTGGCGCTGCAATGGGCCACCAAGCCGCTGGGCCAGTTTGTCACCGGCTCCTGCGTCAATCTGGTGCTGGGCGTGTCCACGCTGGTGGGCGGCGTATGGTGCGGCGCGGTGGTCGCCATCGCCAGCCCGTTCTGCGCGTTTCTGGTGGGCGTCGGCCCCGCCAAGCTGCTGATCGTGCCGTTTATCGCCGTGGGCAACGTGGTGCTGGTGCTGCTGCTCCACTTCATCGCCGGCGGCAAGCCGTTGGGTCTGCGGAGCTATCTGGCGGTGGCTGCGGCGGCCGTGTGCAAGTTCGCGGCGCTGTTCCTGCTGGTCACCAAGGTGGCCATCCCGGCGCTGGGGCTGCCGGAGGCGGCAGCGGCCACCCTGTCCGCGTCCTTCTCCTGGCCTCAGCTTGTTACGGCGGCCATCGGCGGCGTTATCGCCGTCACCATCGCCCCCGTCGTCCGCAAGGCGCTGAAGCGGTAACAAAAAAAGAGCTGTACCCCCACGGGGGTACAGCTCTTTTTTATGATGGGCTCTACGCTTTACCGCACCAGCAGCCATACCGCCAGCGCCATCTGTGCCAGCAGAATGAGGGGGATGCCCCAGACGAAGTACCAGTGCTTCGTCTTGTGGTGGAACACCCGCATACCGGCCAGCGCACCGACGCTGCCGCCCAGCAGGGGCAGCAGAAACAGTGTTTTCTCCGGTACGCGCCATGCACCCTGTCTGGCACGGCGCTTGTCGACGCCGTACACCGCGAAGGTGGCCGCGTTGATGAATACCAGCCACAGCGCCAGCGCCCCGGCGGGGGTGGTCAACAGCTCCTGCACCGTCAGTCCGCCTTCCGCAGCTTGCTCAGCTCCACCGCCGTGGTGGCGGCCAGCCGTGCGTTGTTGTACACCAGCTGGATGTTGGCGGCCAGACTGTCGCCGCCGGTGATATCCTTGATCTTGGCCAGCAGGAAGGGCGTGGTGGCCTTGCCGTGGATGCCCTGTGCCTTGGCCTCCTCCACCGCCTCATCGATGGCCTTGTTGATGACGTCCGCGTCCATGGAGTACGCTTCCGGGATGGGATTCGTCACCAGCATGCCGCCCCGCAGACCCAGCTCCCGCTTGACGTGGAACGCCTCCGCCAGCTGGGCAGGGGTGTCCAGCCGGTAATCCACGGCGAAGCCGGACTTCCGGGTGTAGAACGCAGGCAGCTCCTCGGTCTGGTAGCCGATGACCGGTACGCCGTGGGTCTCCAGATACTCCAGCGTCAGGCCCAGATCCAGGATGGACTTGGCGCCGGCGCACACCACCATCACGGGGGTCTGTGCCAGCTCCTCCAGATCGGCGGAGATGTCCATGGTGGTCTCCGCGCCGCGGTGTACGCCGCCGATGCCGCCGGTGGCGAACACCTCGATGCCCGCCATGGCGGCGATCATCATGGTGGTGGTCACGGTGGTGGCGCCGTCCCGCTTCTCCGCCACCAGAATGGGCAGGTCGCGGCGGCTGGCCTTGGTGACGCCTGCACCGGTCTTGCCCAGATAGTCGATCTCCTCCGGCGTCAGACCGGCCTTCAGCCGCCCGCCGATGATGGCGATGGTGGCGGGCACGGCGCCGCACTCCCGGATGATCTTCTCCACGTTCAGCGCCGTCTCCACATTCTGGGGATAGGGCATACCGTGGCTGATGATGGTGCTCTCCAGCGCCACCACGGGCTTTCCGGCGCGGATGGCCTCCTGCACCTCGGGTGCAACGTCCAGATAACGGTTCATATCAAAGTTCCTCCTTGTCAAGAATATAGCGTATGTTTTCCCAGCTCATGCCGGGGTGGATGGTCTCGGAAGCGGTGCAGGCCAGTGCGCCGGCGCCTATGGCCAGACGCGCTGTCTCTGCCAGCGGCTTGCCGTGGGCGATGCAGGCGGCCAGCGCCGCCGCTGCCGCGTCGCCGCCGCCGGTGGCGTTGGCGACCTGTATCTTGGGGCAGGCTACGCGGGCAGTATGTCCCTCCCGGTCGGCGGCGTACAGACCGTCGCTGCCCAGCGAGATGTACACCTGCCGCAGGCCAGTCTCCAGCAGCTTCTCCGCCGCACGGGCAGCGTCGGCGTCTGTCCGGATGGTCACGCCGCTGAGCAGCTCCGCCTCTATGCGGTTGGGCTTCAGCGCCGTCAGGCGGCCCAGCACCGGCTTGAGCTTGGGGGCCTTGATAGTGGATACCGGGTCGGCCAGCAGGGGGGCGGTGCAGTGCTGGCACAGCCAGTGCAGCGACGGTTCCGGCAGATTCGTCTCCACCACCACCAGATCGGCGTGGTTGATGTAATCCAGCCGCTGGCGCAGGAAGTCCGGCGTCATGTGGTCGTAGATGGCCATATCGTTGACCGCCAGCGCCATGTCACCATCGCTGTCGTCGATGAACAGGTAGGTGCCGGTGCGCCCGTCGGGGATGACGGCGCTGTGGGTCAGGTCGAGGCCGATGGCGGCGGCGTTCTCCCGCACGCTCTGGGCGAAGCTGTCCTGTCCCAGCACCGTGACCATGGAGACCTGCTCGCCCAGCAGACACAGGTTGTGGGCGATGTTGCGCCCCACGCCGCCCAGCGACGTGGTGACCCGGCCGGGATTGGAGTCCCGCGCCACCAGCGGCGCATGGGACACCGCGCCGATGTCCATATTCACACCGCCCACCACCACGATATACGGGTCGGTGCGCAGCAGATAGCCGCGCCCGGCGATGTAGCCCTTTTTCATCAGGCTGGAGATGTGTACCGCCGCGCTGGAGCGGGTGATCCCCGCCTTTTCAGCCAACTCCTGCTGGGAGATCATGGGGTTTTCCCGGATCCACTCCAGCAGCTGCCGTTCCCGCTGGGTCATGGTATCGCCTCCTAAACGAAACTTAACTTTCTAATCATGTGTTTATAATAGCGCGGCGAAAGAGGTTTGTCAAGAGGAAAACTGCCCTTGTAAAATGCGGCGAGGCAGTGTATAATATCAAGTCACAGCGCAAGACCCCGAAATATCAACAGAAAAGGTGAAAGACTATGGAACGAATGAGAATCGCAGCGATCTTCGCCGACCAGGAATCTCTGGGCGGCAAAGAGGTCACCGTCTGCGGCTGGGCGCGTACCATCCGCGACATGAAGACCTTTGGCTTCATCGAGCTGAACGACGGCTCCTGCTTCAAGAATTTGCAGGTGGTCATGTCCGCCGAGGAGCTGAATAATTATAAGGAGATCGCCGCGCAGAACGTGGGTGCGTCCCTGATCGTCCGCGGTACCGTGGTGCTGACACCTGACGCCAAGCAGCCGCTGGAGGTGAAGGCCCACGCCATCGAGGTGGAGGGCAAGTCCACCCCGGATTACCCCCTGCAGAAGAAGCGCCACAGCGTGGAGTTCCTGCGTACTATCCAGCATTTGCGCCCCCGCACCAACCTGTTCTCCGCTACCTTCCGCGTCCGCTCCGCGGCGGCCTACGCCGTCCACGAGTTCTTCCAGAGCCGGGGCTTCGTCTATGTCCAGACCCCCATCATCACCGGCTCCGACTGTGAGGGCGCCGGCGAGATGTTCCAGGTGACCACCCTCGACCTCAACAACGTCCCCAAGACCGAGGATGGCGAGGTGGACTATACCCAGGACTTCTTCGGCAAGAAGACCAGCCTTACCGTGTCCGGTCAGCTGAATGCCGAGAACTTCGCCATGGCCTTCGGCGATGTGTACACCTTCGGCCCCACCTTCCGCGCCGAGAACTCCAACACCCAGCGCCATGCCGCCGAGTTCTGGATGATCGAGCCGGAAATGGCCTTCTGCGATCTGGCAGGCGATATGGACGTGGCGGAGGCCATGATCAAGCACATCATCCGCCGTGTGCTGGAGCGCTGCCCCGATGAGATCGACTTCTTCAACAGCTTTGTGGACAAGGGCCTGCGGGAGCGTCTGGAGCACGTGGCCTCCTCCGATTTCGGCCGCGTCAGCTACACCGAGGCGGTGGAGATCCTGAAGAAGAACAACGACAAGTTCGACTATAAGGTGGAGTGGGGCACCGACCTCCAGACCGAGCATGAGCGGTATCTGACGGAGCAGGTCTACAAAAAGCCGGTGTTCGTCACCGACTATCCCAAGGACATCAAGGCGTTCTATATGCGCCTGAACGACGACGGCAAGACCGTGGCCGCTGCCGACTGTCTGGTACCCGGTATCGGCGAGATCATCGGCGGCAGCCAGCGTGAGGAGCGTTTGGATCTGCTGGAGAGCCGCATCCGCGAGCTGGGCATGAACCCGGAGGACTACTGGTGGTACTGCGACCTGCGTCGCTACGGCTCCTGCCGTCACGCCGGCTTTGGTTTGGGCTTTGAGCGTATGGTCATGTACCTCACCGGCGTCAGCAACATCCGCGACGTGGAGCTGCATCCCCGCACCGTGGGCAACGCCGATTTCTAAAAAACAGATACGAAAAGAGCGCCCGACGGGGCGCTCTTTTTGCATTGTAAAAGTGTCCTCCGCAGGTGAAGAAAAATTCTCGTCTCTGTAAGAAATAGGCAAAGAGTGAAATTTGGGGTAGAAATCCGCGGGCGGCTCTGCTATAATAAGCGCCTACGAGCAGTCGGGGTGTTCTTTCGATGTAATATCGTATATTAGATGCACTTGTAAAACGCTGGACTTTATATTAGATATTTAGGAGAAATATATGGAAACACAGAAAAAGCGCCGGGGCGACCGCAAGGACGGACGCCTGCTGCGGGAGCTGGATTCCCTGCACTTTATCACCGGCATCATCTATCCCAACCGCTGCGACAACGAGGCGTATGTCTCCGAGCGCATCGACCTGACCGCCATGAACGCCTATCTGGCGGAGAAGAATCAGACGGAGACGGAGTTTCCCTACACCATGTTCCATCTGGTGGTGGCGGCACTGCTGAAGACCATCACCCTGCGGCCCAAGCTGAACCGCTTCATCGTCAACAGCAATTTCTACCAGCGCAACGAGGTGTCCGCCGCGTTCGTGGTGAAAAAGCAGTTTTCCGACAAGGGCGCCGAGGCGCTGGCGGTGCTGCACAGCCGGGAGGACAACACGCTGGAGGACGTTCACGCGTACATCCGCCAGCAGGTGACGGAGTGCCGCAGCGAGAAGGTCGACCCCACCACCGGCGTTATGGACTACCTGAACAAGATCCCCCGCTTTATCAGCAAGACTGCCATCCGCATCCTCATGTGGCTGGATAAGCACGGCTGGGTGCCGGCGGATATCATTGCCACCGACCCCTACTATAACTCCGTGGTCATCTCCAATCTGGGCTCCATCAAGCTCAAGTGCGGCTATCACCACCTGACCAACTGGGGTACCTGCTCGATGTTCTGCATCATCGGCGAGAAGAAGCTGTCGCCGTTTTTCGATGCGGAGGGCCATGCGGCCATGCGGGAGACACTGGATCTGGGTCTGACCATCGATGAGCGTCTGGCGGATGGCTACTATTACTCCAAATCCGTGCGCCTGCTGAAGTACCTGCTGGAGCACCCGGAGGAGCTGGAAAAACCGATGAAGGAGGAAGTGCAGTATGAGTGAAGTAAAGACCCCGTGGAAGCCTTATATGGGTGATGTTCCCATGCATCTGGACTATTTTCAGGGCAGTATGTTCGACGCTGTGGAGCGCATCGCCGATATGTACCCCAACAATATCGCCTTTGACTTTATGGGCCGCTCCGTCACCTATCGCAAGATGGTGCAGGAGATCGAAAAGTGTGCCAAGAGCCTGAAGACGCTGGGCGTCCGGGTGGGCGACAAGGTGACCATCGCCATGCCCAACTGCCCGCAGGCCATCTATATGTTCTACGCGGTGAATCTGGTGGGCGGCATCGCCAATATGATCCACCCCCTGTCGGCGGAGAAGGAGATCGAGTTCTATCTCAATGCCTCTGAGTCCACCACCGCCATCACGCTGGATCAGTTCTACAACAAGTTTGAGCATATCCGGCAGAACACCGGCATCATCAACATCATCATCGCCTCCGTAAAGGACGAGCTGAGCCGCACCATCCGCGCCGGCTATATGCTCACCGAGGGACGCAAGATCCAGAAGATCCCCGAGGATGCGCCTGTCATCCGCTGGCGGGAATTTATGGAGATGTCCCGATACTGCTTCTATAAGAACTACCGGGTGGAGCGGGGCTTCGACGATCCCGCCGTCATCCTGTACTCCGGCGGCACCACCGGCACCACCAAGGGCATCGTGCTGACCAACGGCAACTTCAACGCGCTGGGGCAGCAGATCATCGCCACCAATCCCATGTTCCGGCCCGGCGACCGGATGCTGGCGGCCATGCCCCTGTTCCACGGCTTCGGTCTGGGCGTGTGCGTCCACTCCATGCTGTCCCAGGGCGGACGCTGCATCCTGATCCCCCGCTTTACCGCCAAGAGCTACGCCAAGCAGATCGTGAAGTACAAGTGCAACTTCATCGCCGGCGTCCCCACGCTGTACGAGGCGCTGCTGCGTCTGCCCAGCATGGACAACGCCGACCTCAGCAGCCTGAAGGGTGTGTTCTCCGGCGGCGACAGCCTTTCCCTCGAGCTGAAGAAGAAATTCGACAAGTTCCTGTACGACCACAAGGCTGTCATTCAGGTGCGGGAGGGCTACGGCACCACCGAGACGGTGACCGCCTGCTGCCTCACCCCCACCAACATCTATAAGGAGGGCTCCATCGGCCTGCCCTTCCCGGATACCTACATTAAGATCGTCAAGCCCGACACCGACGAGGAGGTTCCCTACGGCGAGGAGGGAGAGATCCTGCTGGCCGGTCCCACCGTCATGAAGGAGTACATGAACAACCCCGAGGAGACCGCTAAGACGCTGCGCAAGCACGCTGACGGCCTGACGTGGGTGTACACCGGCGACTTAGGCAGCATGGACGACCAGGGCTTCATCTACTTCAAGGGCCGCGCCAAGCGGATGATCATCTCCTCCGGCTACAACGTGTATCCCGGCCAGCTGGAGAACATTCTGGACGCCCACGAGAAGGTGCAGATGAGCTGCATCATCGGCGTACCCGACGCCTATAAGATGCAGAAGGTCAAGGCGTTCGTCACCCTCAAGCCCGGCGTCCCCGCCGATGACAACACCAAGCAGGAGCTGCTGTCCTACTGCCGCAAGCGTATCGCCAAGTACGCCATGCCCTACGACATCGAGTTCCGGGACGAGCTGCCCAAGACGCTGGTGGGCAAGGTGGCCTACCGCGTGCTGGAAGAGGAGGAAAAGGCGAAGCTGGCCGCCCAGCAGTCCGGTATGTAACACGCTCCGCCATATAGAAAGAAGGAGACTGACCCATGGAAAAGGAATTGAAACGGCACTATATGCTCATTGTGGATTTTCTGGGACACATTCTCGGCCCGGATTACGAGATCGCTCTGCACGAGCTGAACGATGACTCCAACGAGATCATCGCCATTGCCAACGGCGAGCTGACCGGCCGTCATCTGGGGTCGCCTCTGAGCAATAAGATGCTGGAATACGTGGCGGGCAACCTGTATGAGACCCAGAACTATGTGCTGAACTTCGAGTCGGTGTCCGCCACCGGCAAGACCATGTGCTCCAACTCCATGTTCATCAAGGGACGCTCTGGTGAGCTGGCGGGGCTGCTGTGCATCAACTTCGACGCCAGCCGGTATGAGGAACTGGCCCGCCGGGTCATGGATCTGTGCGGCGGCAATCAGCGCCGCGGCGTACCCAGCGGCACCCGGCTCATCGCCGACGGCAACGACCCGGTGGAGACGCCGGTGCGCAGCGGCTACCCTACGTCTATCGCCGGCGCCACCGCCAGCATCGTCTCGCAGGTGGTGGCGGACTATCCGGTGGAGGTGGATCGCCTGACGCAGGAGGAGAAGATGGAGATCATGGATATCCTCAACCGCAAGGGCGTGTTCCTGCTGAAGGGCTCCGTGAGCCATGTGGCCCAGGCGCTCCACAGCTCCGAGGCCAGCATCTACCGGTATCTGGGAAAGCTGAACAACAAGTGAGCAAACAGGAAAAGAGCCGGACGGCATAGCCGTCCGGCTCTTTCTTGCTGTGTTTTCAGGCCAGATAGTTGGCGAGGCTGACCATCAGCGGCATGGTCAGGGCGGAAAACGCCGTCTGTACCGACACCATGGAGGATGCCAGCGCCGTGTCCAGCTTGAACTTGGCGGAGAACATACTCATCAGGGCGGCGGGCGGTGCGCTGGCGGCGATGACGGTGATGACCGTCAGGCGGCTGTCCAGCCCCAACGCCAGACAGACACCCAGCGCCAGCAGGGGAAACGCCACCAGCCGCAGCAGCATGGATATCCACGAGTTGATGCCCTGCAGGGCGGCGCGGAAGTCGGCGTGGCTGAGCTGATAGCCCACCACCACCATGGGCAGCGGCGTGTTCAGATCGGACAGGTAGGTGATCGGTACCATCACGATCTCCGGCAGGGTGATCTGCAGCAGGAACAGCGCCATAGCCAGCACGATGCTGATGACGCCGGGATTCAGCAGCAGGGGGCGCAGCTTCAGCTGGGAGCGGTCACCGGTCATGGCGAAGACGCCGTAGGTCCATGTGAGGAACGTGAACACCACCACATAGGCGGAGCCGTAGAACACACCGATGCTGCCGAACAGGGCGGTCATCAGGGGGTATCCCATAAAGCCGCAGTTGGAGAACACGGAGCCGAACAGCATCAGACCCCGGCGGTGGGCGTCCTTCTCCCGGAGAATGAGGCGGGACAGCACGATAAACGCGGCGTGGAGCAGCAGGGCGATCCCCAGCGAGATGGCAAACTCATGGAGCAGCTCATGCTCCAGCGGGCGCTGGAACGCCACCAGCAGCATACAGGGGGAGACGACGTACATCACCAGATTGCTCATGGTCAGGGAGCCGCGGTCGTCGATGAGCTTGACCTTGCCCAGCACAAAGCCCACCGCCATCAGCAGGTACAGCGTGATGATCTGACGGCCTACCGTCAGGAAGGATTCGATCATGGGGGAGGAGCCTCCTTTATCAAGATGGAGGGCTGCGGGAATTTGCCGCAGTCCTAAAACGCACCAGACAAGTCTACCACAAAAAGGAACACTGTCAAGAGTAACGGTTGTTTTACGGAGAAATTCGGCGTATAATATAACCACTTATGGAATTTTGGGAGGAGCCCTATGAAATTGATGGTTCTTGACGGCAACAGCATCGTCAACCGCGCCTTTTACGGCATCCGGCCCCTGACCACCCGGCAGGGTCTGCATACCAACGCCATCTACGGCTTTGTCACCACGCTCCAGCGCCTGCTGGACGAGGAGAAGCCGGAGGCGCTGTGCGTCACCTTCGACCGGCGGGAGCCCACGTTCCGCCACCAGGCGGATGCGTCCTACAAGGCGCAGCGCAAGGGAATGCCGGAGGAACTGGCCATGCAGATGCTGCCGCTCAAGCAGGTGCTGACGGCTATGAGCATCCCCCAGTATGAGCTGACCGGCTACGAGGCCGACGACCTCATCGGCACCATCAGCCGCAAATGCGAGGCCGACGGCTGGGACTGCGTCGTGGTCACCGGCGATAAGGACAGCCTCCAGCTCATCACCGACCACACCAAGGTGAAGCTGGTGTCCACCCGCATGGGGCAGACCACCACGAAGGATATGACGCCGGAGACGTTCCGGGAGACCTACGGCTTTGACCCCATCCACATGATCGACCTGAAGGCGCTGATGGGCGACAGCTCCGACAACATCCCCGGCGTGCCGGGCATCGGAGAAAAGACCGCCATGGCGCTGGTGCAGGAGTACGGCAGCATCGATGCGCTGTACGCGCAGATGCCGGACGTTCACGCCAAGCCTGCCGCCCTCCGAAAGCTGCAGGAGGGGGAGGAGGCGGCACGGCACAGCTATTGGCTGGCCACCATCATCACCGACGCGCCGTTGGGCTTCCAGCCGGAGGACAACCTGCGCCAGCCCTTCAAGCCGGAGCTGTACGACCTGTTCCTGCGTCTGGAATTCCAGAAGCTCATCGACAAGTACGGTCTGTCCCCCAGCCGCAACGTGGAGGAAAAGCCGTCTCACACCGCCCATGCGGAGATCGTGGAGACGGCGGCGCGGGCGGAGGAGCTGCTGACCCTGTGGCGGGCGGCAGAGCACGTCACCGTCTACGGTCTGCCGGATCTCTCCGCGCTGGCGGTAGAGTGCAAGGTGGGGGAGGATACGACCCTGATGGCGGAGCTGTACGAAAACCGCTACGCCGGGAACTGGCACGACCTGCTGGCGTCGCTGTTCGCGGCGGACATCAAAAAAGTGGGGCATCACATCAAGGATACCATGCGCGCCCTGCTGGAGCGGGAACTGCCCGCCGAGGGCTTCGTGTTCGACACGGCGCTGGCGGCCTACCTCTGCGACGCCACCGCCGGCAGCTACGATATCCCCAAGCTGTTCCTCTCCTTTTATAACGAGGAGCTGCCCAAGCCCGCCCACCTGTCGCCGGAGGCGTTCACCTCCCTGCTGGGGGACGACGCGGCGGCGCAGACGGCGCTCATCAGCTATACCTCCGCCGTGTCGGCGCTCCACGGGACGCTGGCACCAAAGCTGCGGGAGCTGGACATGGAGGCGCTCTACGACGATGTGGAGCTGCCGCTGTGCCGGGTGCTGGCGGAGATGGAGACAGCGGGCTTTCTGGTGGATCGGAAGGCGCTGGCCCAGTACGGCGAGACGCTGCAGGGCGTCATGGACGAGACGGAGCAGGCCATTTACGACGCGGCGGGGGAGACGTTCAACATCAACTCCCCCAAGCAGCTGGGGGTCATCCTGTTTGAAAAGCTGGGGCTGCCCCACGGCAAAAAGACGAAGACCGGCTGGTCCACCAATGCCGATGTGCTGGAAAAGCTGCGGTACGACGCGCCCATCGTGGCGGATGTGCTGCGCTACCGGCAGTACGCCAAGCTGAAAAGCACCTATGTGGACGGGCTTTTGAAGGTCATCGACCCGGATGGCCGGGTGCGTACCAGCTTCCAGATGACCGTGACGGCCACGGGGCGGCTCAGCTCCACCGAGCCGAATTTGCAGAATATCCCCACCCGCACGGAGCTGGGCAGCCAGCTGCGGCGGATGTTCACCGCACCGGAGGGCTGTGTGCTGGTGGACGCGGACTACTCCCAGATCGAGCTGCGGCTGCTGGCACACATCGCCGGAGATGCGGAGATGCAGGCGGCGTTCCGGTCGGGGGCGGACTTCCACACCGTCACCGCCTCCCGCGTGTTCCATGTGCCGCCGGAGGAGGTGACGCCGGAGATGCGCCGCCGGGCCAAGGCGGTAAACTTCGGCATCGTCTACGGCATCTCCGCCTTCTCACTGGCGCAGGATATCGGCGTATCCGTGGCGGAGGCCAAGGCGTACATGGAGCGGTATTTTGAGACGTATCAGGGCGTGCGGCAGTATATGACCGACGTGGTGGCCAAGGCGGAGCAGGACGGCTACGTCCAGACGCTGATGCACCGCCGCCGCGCCCTGCCGGAGCTGAAAAGCAGCAATTTCAACCTGCGGGAGTTCGGCAAGCGGGTGGCGCTGAATATGCCGGTGCAGGGTACCGCCGCCGATATCATGAAGCTGGCCATGGTGCGGGTACACCGTCGCCTGAAGCAGGAGGGGCTGCGCGCCCGGCTTCTCATGCAGGTACACGACGAGCTGATCGTGGAGTGCCCGACATCGGAGCGGGAGCAGGTAGAGCGCCTGCTGACGGAGGAGATGGAGCAGGCCGCCAGCCTGTCCGTCCCCCTGATCGCGGAGGCGCATAGCGGCAAAAACTGGCTGGCGGCAAAGGAGTAAGATATGAAGCAGGTAAAGATCGTACCCATGGCGGCGGAGCATCTGGATCGGCTGGAGCAGCTGGAGCGGATGTGCTTTTCCCGTCCGTGGTCTAAAAAAATGCTGGCGGAGGAGCTGGACAACCAGTGCGCCGCCTTTCTGGTGGCGGTAGAGCCGGAGACGGAGCAGCCGGTGGGCTACGCCGGACTGCTGGTGGTGGCCGACGAGGGCTATATCACCAATGTGGCGGTGGACCCCGCCTGCCGTCGGCAGGGCGTGGCGAACCAGCTTTTGCAGGTATTCGACAACTTCGCGCGGGGCAACCATCTGGCGTTCCTGACGCTGGAGGTGCGGCCCTCCAACGCGGCGGCCATCGCACTTTATGAGGGCTTCGGCTTCGCGGAGGCAGGGCGGCGCAGGAACTACTACGACCTGCCCAAGGAGGACGCCCTCATTCTGACAAAATACTACACGGAGGAGGCGGCACAATGAACATTCTGGCTTTCGAATCCTCCTGCGACGAGACAGCGGTGGCGGTGGTGCGGGACGGACGGCAGGTACTGTCCGATGCTATTTTGTCTCAGGCGGATATGCACGCCCTGTACGGCGGCGTGGTGCCGGAGATCGCCTCCCGCAAGCATGTGCAGGCCATCGCCGCCCTGTCTGACAAGGCGCTTGCCGACGCGGGGCTGACCAAAAAGGATGTGGACGCCGTGGCGGTGACGTATGCCCCCGGTCTCATCGGCGCGGTGCTGGTGGGGGTGTCCTTTGCCAAATCCGCCGCCTATGCGCTGGGCGTGCCGCTGATCCCCGTCCACCATGTGCGGGGACACATCGCCGCCAACTATCTGGCGTTCCCGGAGCTGGAGCCGCCCTTTGTGGCGCTGGCTATCTCCGGCGGCAACACCCTGATCGTGGACGTGCGGGACTATACGGACATGACGGTGCTGGGCGCCACACGGGACGACGCGGCGGGGGAGTGCTTCGACAAGGCCGCCCGCGTGCTGGGACTGCCCTATCCCGGCGGCAGACCTATGGACGAGCTGGCGCAGCAGTCCGCCGGCGGCAAGTACGAGCTGCCCCGCGCCCATGTGTCCGGCGCGGAGCTGGATATGAGCTTTTCCGGCCTGAAGACCGCTGTGGTGAATCTGGCCCACAACGCCCAGCAGAAGGGGGAGGCGCTGGACGCCCCTGCGCTGGCGCGGGATTTCGCCTGCGCCGTATCCGGCGAGCTGGTACCCCGCGCCATGCGGGCGCTGGAGCTGACGGGCCACACCAAGCTGGTGGCAGCCGGCGGCGTGGCGGCCAACTCCGTCATCCGCGCCGATCTGGAGCGGGCCTGCCGCCGGGCAGGGGTAGAGCTGTTTCTGCCGCCGCTGCGTTGGTGCGGCGACAACGGCGCCATGATCGGCGCCCAGGGCTATTACGAGTATCAGGCGGGTCGCACGGCCGGTCTGGAGCTGAACGCCTACGCCACCATGGATCTGGGTACATTGGAATAACGCGGCGTCCCCGTTCTGTCGACCGACAGGGCGGGGGCGTTTTTTGCGTCTAATGCAAGAGAGAAGGCAACATTATGGTAACGTTGCAGTAAACTTCGACATTATGTAAAGCAAATCGGGGAATGATGACAGGGTATAACGCAGTTACCTGTGCTGGATATTTTTTGTAAAAAACCGTAAAACAGTTGGAAATAAAGGTGTTACGGCATTGTGGATAACTCGGTGGAAAGTGTGGATAACTATATGTAGAGATTATGCGGTGTCGTATTATGTAAAATCGTTGTAAAGGGGAGAGGTTGCGGGAAAACAGGCGAATTGTCCGGTAAAATAGGGAGAATGGGGGAAAGGGCTTCCATTTGCGGGAGGGGGCGTACTACGAAAAAAGGCACCAAATGTTCGGTACAGCAGAAAAACGGAAGATTATGACGATAAGATTACGTTATGTATTATTTTTTGCATTGCGGAAAAAAGGTTGACGGCGGCGGCGGAGTATGTTATACTATCACCCGGTGTTTAACCATGCTTGTGTGGCTCAGCTGGCAGAGCAGCTCACTCGTAATGAGCAGGTCGCCGGTTCGAATCCGGCCACAAGCTCCAGACTCCTCGCGGATGACGCGAGGAGTTTTTCTATGTACAAGAACAGTGGCAAGCGATATACACTTCCCATGAAGAACGCGGAGGCCTCCGTCCGCATGGAGGGCTGTCAGGTAACGCCCCAGATGCGGGAGCAGTGCCAGCGTGTGCTGCGTGGCGAGGTGACTACGGCGGAGATGCTGCGGCGCGGGGCGCAGGGCAGCTCGGCATGGCGAATTGAGCATAAAAAGAGGATGGCCGCTGCCATCCTCTTTTTGCGTTACCGCTGGTATTCGAATTCCAGATCGTACATACTGACGATGTCGCCGTCCTGAATGCCCATGTCCTCCAGCGTATCGAACAGGCCGCTCTGGCGCAGCATCTTGTCGAAGTACATCCGGCTCTCGTAGTCGGAGAAGTTGATGTTGCCCATGAGCCGCTGGAGCCACGGACCCTCCACCAGCCAGGTGTTGTCCTCCCGCTCGATGTGCAGCGGCTCGGTGGTGTCGATGACCGGCGGCTTGGGGACGTACTCCGGCTCGTACACCGTCACCGGCGGCAGCTCACTGAGCCGCTGGCTGATGCGCTGCACCAGCTCCCGCGTACCCTGATGGGTGGCGGCGGACATGGCGAAGAACTCATAGCCAAGCCCCTCCACATGGGCGCGGAAGGCGTCCAGCTGCTCCGTATCCGCCAGCAGATCGGTCTTGTTGGCCACGGCGATCTGGGGACGGGTGGCCAGCTCCGGGCTGTACTCCCGCAGCTCGGCGTTGATGGCGTCAAAGTCCGCGATGGGGTCGCGTCCCTCGCTGCCGGACACATCCACCAGATGCACCAGCAGACGGCAGCGGTCGATGTGCCGCAGGAAGTCGTGTCCCAGTCCGGCACCCTCGCTGGCGCCCTCGATGATGCCGGGGATGTCCGCCATGACGAAGCTGACGCCCTCGTCCACGTAGACCACACCCAGATTGGGGTAGAGGGTGGTGAAATGGTAGTTGGCGATCTTGGGGTGGGCCTTGCTGACCACGCTGAGCAGCGTGGACTTGCCCACGTTGGGGAAACCCACCAGTCCCACGTCCGCCAGCAGCTTCAGCTCCAGCACCACATCGTGGCTCTCGCCGGGCAGACCGGCCTTGGCGAAGCGGGGGACCTGTCGGGTGGGGGTGGCGAAATGCTGGTTGCCCCAGCCGCCCCGGCCACCCTTGCACAGCACAAAGGGGGTGTCGTCGGACATATCCTTGATGATCTCGCCGCTCTCGGCGTCGCGCACCAGCGTGCCGCGGGGGACGCGGATGGTCAGGCTCTCGCCGTCCTTGCCGGACTTGCGGCCGCCCTGTCCGTCCACGCCGTTGCCTGCCACATATTTACGCTTGTAGCGAAAGTCCATCAGCGTGGACATATTGTCGTCCACCTTCAGAATGATGGAGCCGCCGTTGCCGCCGTCGCCGCCATCGGGGCCGCCGGCGGCGATGTACTTCTCCCGATGGAACGCCACCGCGCCGTTGCCGCCGTTGCCGGCCCGCACGGTGATCCGCGCCTTATCAATAAAACCAGTTGCCATGGTGCTTACCTCACTGTATCTGAAAAATGTACCCACTGACCCATAATATATGTATTCTACCCGAAAACGGGGAAAAGGTCAACAAAAAAGCTCCCGCCGGTGGCGGGAGCTTTTGCTGTGTGTTTACTCAGCGGGGTAGACGGAGACCTTTTTGCGGTCCTTGCCCAGACGCTCAAAGCGGACGACGCCGTCAGCCTTGGCGAACAGGGTGTCGTCAGTGCCCTTGCCCACGTTGGTGCCGGGGTGGATATGGGTACCGCGCTGGCGCACCAGAATGTTGCCGGCCAGCACGAACTGCCCGTCAGCGCGCTTGGGGCCAAGGCGCTTGGACTCGGAATCACGGCCGTTCTTGGTGGAGCCCATACCTTTTTTGTGGGCGAAGAACTGCAGAGAAATGTTCAGCATATTTCAGTACCATCCTTTCTGTAAGATACTTTCGCGGGAACAGGAGGGGTTTACGCCTCCAGAACTTCGATATGATCCGGATACTCGTCGTGAAGCTCAGCCAGATAGACCATCAGGCCGGTGAGCAGGTTCTGACACGTGCTCTCCGCCGTCTGCGCCAGCCCGCCGGGCAGCCGCAGGGAGATGGAGGCGTCCTTCTCGTTGACTTTCACCGCGGCACACAGTCCCATCACGTCGTTGACGGTGGATTCCACCAGCCGCACGGCGCTGGTCACGGCGGCGCAGACGATATCCTCGCCCTCCTCCGCGTAACCGCTGTGGCCTTTTGCATCAAAACCGATGATGCGGGATTCCTCGGTGAGGAATGTAACAGTGGTCATACTGCCTTAGAACGTGATCTTGCCGATCTCGACCTTGGTGTACGGCTGACGATGACCCTGCCGTTTGCGATAACCCTTCTTGGGGGTGTACTTGAAGATACGAATCTTCTTACCCTTGCCGTTCTTCACGACGGTGGCATCCACCTTCGCGCCCTCCACCACGGGAGTGCCGAACTTGGTGTTCTCGCCATCCACGATGGCCAGCACCTGATCGAAAACCACGGAATCACCAGCGTTGACGTCCAGCTTCTCGATGAACAGAGTGTCACCCTCGCTGACGTTGTACTGCTTACCGCCAGTCACGATAATAGCCTGCATTACTTGTTGCACCTACCTTTCCTTCATTACGGACTCGCTGTCGGGGGCGTCCGGACGCGCCGAAACTTGATACCCATTCAAAGCGGCTTATCAAGTATAACAGCGGATATCCTGTTTGTCAACAGAAATACCCGCTGTTTTTGCAAAAATTTCTTTATTTTTCCGTGGGATAGGTGAGCTTCGCCGCATCCCAGTCCACGATGACCGCCGCATAGTACCGGCAGCAGTTCCGTGCCAGCGCTACATCCAGATTCCGGTAGTTGCCGCACTCCGCCGCGCTGCATCCCGGCATCTCGCCCTCGAAGGCTGCGCCTGCGGCAAAGACCTGCTGCAAAAGGCGGATGGCCTCGCCGTCGGTGAGCTGCGCCCCGTCAAACAGGAAGTAAAACCCGGTCTGGCAGCCCATGGGCCCGAAGTAGATCACCGCGTCTTTTTTTTCGGAGTTCCGCAGCAGCGTGGCGATGATATGCTCCACAGAGTGCATCTCCGCGTTGGTCAGCAGGTCGCCGGTGTTGGGCTTTTTGAACCGCAGGTCGAAGGTCACGGTGTTTCCGTCCCGGCGGCTGAGGTACAGACCCGGCGTCAGCACGTTGTGATCCACGGTGAAGCTTGCGATACGCTCCATGGCTCAGCCCTCCAGCAGCCGCTGCGCCAGCGGCAGCACCGTCTTGTTCAGATCCCGCATGGCCTGCGGGAAATTGAAGTAGAAGTCGTGATGCGCCAGCACGCAGTCAGACACGGACTTCAGCGCCAGGAACGGCACGTTGTTGCGCCAGCACACCTGTGCCGCCGCGCAGCCCTCCATCTCGATGAGCAGGGGGTGGAAGGTGTCGGCGATCCAGCGGGCGCGGTCGCACTCGGTGGCGAACCAGTCGCCGGTGGCCACGCTGCCCACCCGGTAGGCGCATCCCAGTGCGTCCAGCGCGGCCTTGGCAGCCTCCTGCCGCGCGGTGGGGAAGTCCATGCGGTTCACCGTGGAGATCAGCCCCACGGGATCGCCGATGCCGGAGGTGTCCATGTCGTGCTGCATGAACCGATCCGGCAGCACCAGCGTACCGATGGGCAGATCCTCAAAGCAGCCCGCCACGCCCACGTTCAGAATGAGGTCGGGGTGGTACAGATCGATAAAAAGCTGGGTGGCCATGGCGGCGTTGACCTTGCCCACACCGCCGCAGCAGGCGATAATGTCCTCCTGAATGCGGTAGAACAGCACCCCGGCCTTCTCCTGTAACAGCGGCGTCTCCTCCGTCAGCAGGCTCTCGATCTCGCCCTTCATGGCGTACAGCAATCCAATGCACATGGGCCATATCCTCCTGTAAAAAACCATTTTCCTCATTGTAATGACCCCGGTGGGGAAAAGTCAAGAGGCGCGTTGCAATATGCGGGTATTTCGTGGTAAAATAGCCGCAAGAACGACGACGGGGGAGAGCAGCTATGTCCGTTGCAGGCATCATTTGTGAATTTGATCCGCTCCACACCGGTCACGCCTATCTGATGGAGCAGGCGCGAAGAGCCGGGGCGGAGGCGGTGGTCTGCGCCATGAGCGGCAGCTTCACCCAGCGGGGCGGCTTCGCCGTGGCGGACAAGCTGGCTCGGGCGGAGATGGCGGTACGCTGCGGTGCCGATCTGGTGCTGGAGCTGCCCACGGTGTGGGCCATGTCCACGGCGGAGCGGTTCGCGCAGGGCGGCGTGGACATCCTGACGCGCACCGGCGTGGTGACGGAGCTGGTGTTCGGCTCAGAGTGCGGCGATCTGGCGGGGCTGCGCCGTGCGGCGGACTGCCTGGAAAGTCCGGATTTTACCGCGTCGCTGGCATCGCTGCCGGAGGACGGGCGCACCTTTGCCGCCCGGCGGCAGGCGGCGCTGGCTACCCTGCTGGGAGCGGAGGAGGCGGCGCTGCTGGCAAGCCCCAACAACACGCTGGCGGTGGAATATCTCCGCGCCGTCCGGCGGCTGGGAAGCCCGTTGACCGCCCGGACGGTGCGGCGTACCGGCGCACAGCATGGCGAGGAGGCGTCCGGCGGCTTCGCCTCAGCGTCCTACCTGCGGCAGCTGTTGGCGGCGGGGGAGTCGGATCGGGCGGCGGCGTATATGCCTCCGGCGGCGGCGGAGATCCTCCGGCGGGAGCTGGCAGCGGGACGTATCGCCGACGGGACACTGTGCCAGCGGGCCATATTGTCCCGGCTGCGCACCATGACCGCCGAGGACTGGCGGCGCTTTGACGGCGGCGGCGAGGGGCTGGGCAATCGGCTGTATCAGGCGTCCCGCACCGGTAGTACGCTGGAGGCGGTGCTGGCTGCCGCCAAGACCAAGCGCTACCCCATGGCGCGGCTGCGGCGGATGGTGCTGGCGGCGTGGCTGGACTTGCCCGCACCGCCGGAGAGAGCACCCTACCTGCGGGTGCTGGCCGCCAACGATACGGGACGCCGCCTGCTGCGGCAGATGCGGGATGCGGGCGCGCCGGTGCTGACCAAGCCGGCGGACGTGTCCCTGCTGGGAGCCGAGGCGGAGGCGCTGTTTTCCGTGGAGAGCCGGTGTACCGACCTCTACGTGCTGGCACGCCCCGATCCGGCGCAGATGACGCCGGGACAGGAGTGGCGCATGACCCCGGTGATGCGGTAAATGGATCAGAAAAGCAAACGCTGCTGTGCGGCTCCATGGAGCCGCACAGCAGCGTTTTTGCGTCTGTATATGGTATTTTTGCGTGGGGAGATCAGGTGCGCTCCTCCACCTCGTATCCTGCGCGGCGCAGGGAGGAGAGGATCTCCTGAATGTGGGCCTTGTCCCGCGTCTCCAACGACAGCTGCACCACACAGGAGCCGATGGCGGCCCGGAGGTTGCGGCGCTCGTGGCTCACGTCCAGCACGTTGGCGCCCATGGACGACACGACGGTCAGGAACGACGCCAGCGCGTGGGGCTGGTCGGGCAGTACGGTGGAGAACGTGACGGTGCGGCCCTCCTTGGCAAGGCCGCGGGTGAGGATGCGCTCCAGCATGGTCACATCCACGTTGCCGCCGGACAGCAGGGCGCAGACCTTCTTGCCCTCGATGTTCACCTTGTGGTACATGGCGGCGGCGATGCCCACGGCGCCAGCGCCCTCGGCCACCAGCTTCTGCTTTTCCAGCACGGTCAGAATGGCGCTGGCGATCTCGCCCTCTGTCACCGTCACCACCTCGTCCACATACTTCCGGCACATATCGAAGGTCAGGTCGCCGGGGGTCTTGACCTTGATGCCGTCGGCCACGGTGTCTACACTGGAGAGGGTGATGATCTCGCCCTTTTTCAGGGATTCCGCCATGCTGGGCGCGCCCGCCGCCTGTACGCCGACAACGCGGCAGTCCGGCTTCAGATTCTTCACGGCGTAGGCAAGACCGGCGATCAGTCCGCCGCCGCCGATAGGCACGAAGATCACGTCCACATCCGGCAGCTGCTCCAGAATTTCCAGACCGATGGTGCCCTGACCGGCCATGATGTGGTAGTCGTTGAAGGGGTGGATGAACGTCAGACCCTGCTCATCCCGCAGGCGCACCGCCTCGGCGTAGGCGTCGTCGTACACGCCGGGGACAAGCACCACGTTGGCGCCGTAGCTGCGGGTGGCCTCGATCTTGGAGATGGGGGCGCCCTCGGGGATGCAGATGGTGGCCTTGATACCCATGTCGCGGGCGGCGAAGGCCACGCCCTGGGCGTGGTTTCCGGCGGAGCAGGCGATGACGCCCCGGGCCTTCTCCTCATCGCTGAGGGTGGCGATCTTGTAGTACGCACCCCGCAGCTTGAAGGCGCCGGTCTTTTGCAGACAGTCGGCCTTGAGGTAGAAGTCGCAGCCGGGGACGATGCCCTTGGTGGGGACCACGGGGGTGTAGTTGATAACGGGCGCCAGCACCCGCTGGGCGTCGCGGAGCATATCCATCGAGATCATGGGGAAGCCTCCTTTATATTTTTGGTGAGTTGGGGGTCACTGTACGAAGCCGGACACCAGCTCCACCAGCACGTTGGTCATGGTATCCAGACTGGCGGCGGGGATCCACTCCCGTACACCGTGGAAGTTGTAGCCGCCGGTGGACAGGTTGGGGCAGGGCAGACCGTCCCAGGACAGGTGTGCGCCGTCGGTGCCGCCGCGGATGGGTACGCAGGCGGGCGTCACGCCGCTTTTCCGGAAGGCATCCTCCGCCCGGCGGATCAGCTCCATATGGGGCAGGATCTTCTCCTTCATGTTGTAGTAGCTGTCGGTGGTGACGGCCGTGGCCGTGCCTGCGCCGTACTTGGCATTGATGGCGTCGGCGCACCGGAGGAACAGTGTCTTGCGGGCCTCAAACTTCTCCCGGTCGTGGTCGCGGATGATGTAGTGCAGCGCGGCCTCCGTCACGTCGCCGGACATGGCGTGCAGGTGGAAAAAGCCCTCGTAGCCGTCGGTCTTTTCCGGAACCTCGTCCGCCGGCAGCATGGCGTGAAACGCCATCGCCACAGTGGCGGCATTGACCATCACATTCTTGGCGCTGCCGGGATGGACGCCCACGCCCCGGAACGTCACATCGCCGGAGGCGGCGTTGAAGTTCTCGTATTCGATCTCACCCAGCGGGCCGCCGTCCACGGTGTAGCCATAGTCACAGGCCAGCTCCGCCACGTTCAGACCGTCTACGCCGCAGCCGATCTCCTCGTCAGTGGTGAACACCACCCGAACCTCACCATGGGGACGGTTCAGCAGCAGTTCCACGGCGGCCATGATCTCGGCGACACCGGCCTTGTCGTCGGCGCCCAGCAGGGTGGTGCCGTCGGTGACGATCAGCTCCTCACCGGCGTGGGCGGACAGACCGGGACACAGCGCCTCCGTCAGAGAGATCGTGTCGGACAGGGGCAGGTCGCCGCCCTCGTACCGGACGATGCGGGGCTTTACATTTTCACCGGAGGCGTCGGGAGCGGTATCCATATGGGCAATGAGCGCCACCACCGGTGCGGTGACGCCGGGGGAGGCGGGCAGCGTAGCGATGACGTTGCCGGCGCTGTCCATGCGGCCATCCGTAAGGCCCAGCGCCGTCAGCTCCGCCAGCAGCACGCGGCCTAAGTCCTTCTGCCGCTCCGTGGAGGGGGAGGCGCCGGTATGCTCATCCGAGGTGGTGTAATAGGTCACATAACGAAGAAAGCGGGAACGTGCCGTTTCCATGGTGAGATCCTCCTTTAATGTCAGTAGTTTCCTGCATACAGTGTAGCACATCCGGCGGCGGGCTGCAACGGGAAATGCGGCTTTTCCCGTTGGCATAGGGACTGGCCGGCGTGGCATAGGTTCAGAAAAAGGGAGGTATGCGGGTATGCTATCGGCATTTTTGCTGTTGCTGTGCAACAGCCTGTTTTTATCGCTGCACCTGTCCGGCGGCGCGGGGTCGTTCCCCAAGCCGCTGACAGCCCAGCAGGAGCGGGAGTATCTGCGGCGTTGCGCGGAGGGGGACTTAGAGGCGAGGAACCAACTGGTGGAGCACAATCTGCGTTTGGTGGCGCACATTATCAAGAAATACTACACACAAACGGACGATCAGGAGGATCTGATCTCCATCGGCACCATCGGGCTGATCAAGGCGGTAAACACGTTCCGCCCCGACAAGGGCATCCGCCTCGCCACCTATGCCAGCAGATGTATTGAAAATGAGATCCTGATGCATTTTCGGGCGCAGCGGAAGTTACAGGGCGAGGTGTCGCTGTCAGACGCCATCGAGACGGGGCCGGAGGGAGATGCCCTGTACCTCAGCGATGTGGTGGGCGAGGAGGACACCATGCTGGAGGAGCTGCAAAACAAGGAAAACCGTCAACTCATCCGGCGGCTGGTGGCGGAGGTGCTGACGGAGCGGGAGGCGGACATCGTCCGAAGGCGCTACGGACTGGAGGGGCGGCTGCCCCAGACGCAAAAGCAGGTGGCAGCGCTGTACGGTATCAGCCGCAGCTATGTATCCCGCCGGAACTAATGTAAGTGATGCCCGGAAAGCCTTGAAAATCAAGGGTTTTCCGGGCATCGGGCATGTTAGGGTAGCGCCGCCGTTATTGTAAGCGGTGGCAAAAAATTAAGGTAAGCGGCCATTCATCAAATGTTTGAGATACTTGCCCTACTGACATTAGATATCAACTTGAGACCAAAAGAGAACAATTTATCGTTCAAAGTCGTAATACAAATATTGTAGAGCATTATCAACTGTGATTTCTTCATTCTTTCGATTTTCTAACTTTTCATCCATAATCAATACTGACAACTTATGATTTGTAATTGCATCATATATCGAATCATTATATGGCGAAATTGAAATATGTGTAATTACCTCCGAGAAAAGAGTATCTACATAAGAGTGTAGATTAATCACAAGTCCTTCATTTAACCGATTATTTGAGTTGGCATCATGGATAATATAATTGCGAGCACGATAAATTCGATGTAAATGCCATGTAACGCGTTGAGTATGTGCTTTTATTAAGGATTTAATTTCTTTGCTATTTTGTAGTGAATCAGATAAAGTACAAACACGATACCGCAAGAGCGGATAAGTTTCTGTACTTGCAAATAGACAATCGCGATCTGGTTGTGTAGACTTAAATGCTAAGAAAGCAAATGTGTGTTCTAAATCATTTGAACCAAAACCATTATTTGCGATGTGGTTATTGAAAAAATCTATATCCCATCGAATAATATCCGTCATACAGGTTTGAACAAGTTTTTGAATATGGGTACTCTTTAGATATGGAATAGTATAAGAAATGACATTACCTATCTTGCTACGATCTTTTTTATCCTCGTTTCCTTTATCTATTTGTTTCTCATCTGTATCATTATCCTTATCAACTATAGATTCGAGAATAGACCAGAGTGATAGCAGTGAATCACTTGTATTTTCGGATAGTATTGCTGAATTGTGAATTCTCGTAATTCCTGAAAAACTTGATAAATTTTCGAGATTTTTAAAGAGAACTTTTATGAGTGATTCTGCATTTTTTGTTGAGGATTCACGAGATAATGTAGAAACACGATTTTTTAGGAGTTTTTTGGGGGAAATAGTTGTGATTTGATTTTGCGCATCAATAACTTGTCCGTAAGTACGCATTTGATTTGGGTCATGTCTAAAGAATGCATAGGAATTAGCAACACATGAAGAAATTGCATCTGCAATTTCAAATGCCGAGTACATATCATAGCTCTTTATGCACTCAAACTTGAGAATGGTCTTTTGACGCTTGGTCTTGACTCCAATTGGAACAGAAGTTGGATCAACAATGGAGACATTTAAATCTGAAACCTCCATCTTTTCGTACAAAGGCAACAGTGAGGATATATCTTTAGAATATCCTATGAATACGTCGTAACTTTTTTCAGAAAAATCAAATCGGGAAAAAAAGTCATCAAGACTTTCGAGCGAGGAAACTTCCTTGTGGAAGAACACTTCATGAAGCATTTGAAACACATAGTTTTCGTTATAGCCGCAGTCTAAAAGTTCTCTCACAAATGCAGAGGCCTTTACATCAATTTCGCATTTTTGTTTATTTTCATTGATTAGATGTTTAAGGCTTTCAACGATATGGTTATAGTAGGTCTTATTACTTAGTTTCCGCCCAATATATTGCACATTTTCAAATTGCGTTTTTATGTCCCACGATTTATGGCTTTTGATAAATCGGGAAGAAAATTCTTCCGTTAATATATTCTTGGCAATATCATCATGGTCAAGTCTACCAGATAATTCTTCTATAATATGCTCTAAATTCTTTTTATTTACGGTACCAGTTCTAACATCACTATACACGCTACAATACTCGGCAGCTAAACCCCGTAATGATAAGGAAGGATAGCGATATGTGTCTGTTGTATGGTGAAAAAGAAGTTCGTCTAATCGCTGTGCAAAAAATAAAAGGCAATTCAAAGAAGAGTCATATTTCCACTTTGTAATGTTGTTTTGTCGCATATTAACCTCCTCCTACTAAAAAGTAGTTCCTACCATTAATTCCAGCCTAATAAACCAATTTATATGCCCAATGTCCATTTCTGCTGTATTTCACGAGTTTTCTCTCGGCTGTCAATCCTGCAAGAACCCGATTTGCCGTTGCGGCCGAAACGCCGCACAGCGCACGGACATCTGCGTTCATAATAAACTCATGCGTTTCCAGGAACTTCTCAATCTGCCTCCAGCGAACCGTCGCCTTATCCATCGCTCCATCGCTCATTTCATCACTCGTATTAATGGCATCCATGAGCGATGCTTTGATAGCTGAGAGCATGAACTCGATAAACACCGTAGACTCTCCTGCATTGTTGGAGGCATTGATGGCCTCGTAATACTCCTGCTGGCGGTCATGGATGATAGACTCCACCGGCAGCCAAGCAAAGGCAGGATTCCACTTGGAAAGCAGCAGCGTATGCCACAGGCGTCCGACGCGGCCATTTCCATTGGCAAAGGGGTGGATCAACTCAAACTCATAATGGAACACGCAGCTGCGGATCAGCATATGCACATCGCTGTTCTTGACCCAATCCAGCAGTTCCATGACTAAATTGGGAACATACTGCGGCAGCGTGCCAAAATGTAGGACATGCCCTTCCTGGTCAACGACGCCGACGGGCTTGGAGCGGAACACCCCGGACTCATCCACCAGCCCCCGGGTCATGATGCCGTGAGCGGTCAGCAGGTCATCCACAGAGTAGGGGTCAAGCTCCTCCAATCGCTCATAGATCTCATAGGCATTTTTAACCTCGGCAATATCTTTGGGCGGAGTCAGAACCTGCTTGCCGTTCAGAACTGCGGTGACCTGTTCTAAACTCAAAGTGTTCTGTTCAATGGCCAGAGAGCCGTGGATCGTCCGGATACGGTTTGTCCGCCGTAAAGTTGGGTTCGCAGACAGCTGATTGGTGGAAGTCAGCTTGCCCACCAGTTCGGCGATTTCCGCAATCTCATGGATCATCGTATTTGTAATTTCAAAAGGAGGTTTCTTATTCCTCATAGAAACACCTCATGCAAAAGATTCATTCGACCGTATTATACCACACATCGCTCATTTCATCAATCATTTTTGGTGACATGATTGAGTGATGGAGCGTATTGCTTATATAAAAATGAGCCCTGAGAGGCAACTCTCCGGGCCGTTTCAATTTAGATGGTTATTCTTCAATTCGAACCCATGCACAGATATCCCAAACTGATTTCGAGTCTTTTATGCAACTGTGACGGAGGTGTCCGTTTGGGGGTCGTTTCTGTAAGCCCCGTACCCGCCGAAAGCCACTTGAAATCAGGCTTTTTCGCTCGGAAAGTCTTGCGGGACGGGCTTTTTTAAAAGTGGGTTCAAATCGGCATTTTTCCCGATTTTGGAGAGAAATGCGGGAAGATAGGAGAGAAAAATCGGAAGACGGCCATACACCGCAGAATAGAGCTTCCAACCGACGAAAATCTATTTTTGAGGTGTTACAAATGGATGTATTTCCCGTCAACTGGGACAGCGTTCCCGAGGTGATGAACAAGGAGCAATTCTTCCGAATATGCCACATCAGCAAGTCCACGGCGCTGCATCTGCTCAAAAGCGGCAAGGTGCCCTGCGAGTGGTCGGGTAAGAAAACCCGGTGCTATAAAATCCGAAAAGAGGATGTGAAAGCATACTTGGAGGAGCGGGCGATTTTCCCTGAACTCTATTCTGCGCCGAAGGGCTGGTACGGCACCCACTATGTGGCGAGGCTCTCCAAGGAGCTGCCCGAGGACACGCTGCGGCAGATGCACGGCTACTATGAAAAGCTGCTGCGCAAATACCCGGATGTGGTTACGGTGAAGGATGTGGTGGCCCTGACCGGCTACACCCTGACCACCGTCCACAACTGGTGCAGCCGGGGTTCGTTGAAAGCCTTTCAGAAGGGACTGAAGTTCTGTATCCCGAAAATCTTTCTTGTGGATTTCTTCTGCTCCCTGACCTTCCGCTCCATCACCCGCAAAAGCCTCTGGCATATCCAGACGCTGAATGAATTCAGCAGGAAGATGAGGCATAGAAAATAAAACTTAATATATTTCTGCATCTCCTTTGTGTTTGATAGCCACAAAGGAGATGGTTTTTAATAAAATGCTTGCATTGTTTTCGTGATTTAGGTATAATGAATATGCTTGAGGGCGTAATACATTAAATTTGAAACATTGTATCTTAGTGTTTATTCCTGTTTATGAAAGTGAACCCGAGTAAACAAACGGAAACAAAGAATTAAATTTAATGATATATGTCTGGCATTGTCTTTCCTATTCTCACAGGGAAAGTGTTTTTGTCAGGCTATTATTATGCCTTTTGGTAAAATACATTACCGAAAGGATTTTTTATTATGGAAAAAGAATTAGTATGGAAAATGGTGCAGGGACAAATCGGGTATGATTTTAAAAATCTTGATTTGTTGCAGCAAGCTTTCACTCGTCGCTCATATACTGCAGAGAACGGCGGTGAAAACAATGAGGTGCTCGAGTTCATTGGAGACAAAGCACTTGATTTTATGGTTGTTAAGCTGCTTATTCAGAAGTACGGGTGTTTAGCAAATGGGGATCCGATTGACGGAACAAAGATTTCTGTTTGGGAACAAGAATTCAAACATAATCAAGAGGGTTACGAAGCGCCGGCAGTAAATAGTTTCGGCTGTGACTATGACGAAGATGACCTATCTAAAATCAAAAGTCGAATGGTGAATAAAAAAGCATTGGCCCGCCGAATGGATGAACTTGGTTTTTCCGAACATCTTATTATGGGGAAGGGCGATATACAGAATAATATCAACCAAGAAGATTCTGTAAAAGAAGATTTGTTTGAAGCTATTATCGGAGCTGTTGCGATCGATTCAGGATGGAATCTGAAAGACTTGCAAAAAACGGTTGAAGCAATGCTTGTTCCCGAAGACTTTCTAATTAATGATACCGACACCAATTATGTGCGACTTATTCAGGAATGGGAAATGAACGAGAATGGGTGCATTCCTTGGTACAAATACAAAGAAGCTTCTTACTCATCGACTTGGTATTTAAAAGAGGACAACACTATATATCAAAGCTTTCCGTTAGGTTACAACTATTCTAAGCTTAAATATCATTGTTACCTCAAACTGCTTGATTCTCTACCGGTGTTTTGCGGCTTCGGTGTGTCTATCCGTGAGGCGAGAATGGCTGCTTGCAAATTAGCGTATGAGTATTTAGAGAGAAATGATATGCTTCCATCTATCCGTGACGAAATTGAAAATCCTAACCGTGATGATGCAATTAACCAACTTGAAACATTGGCACGAAGAGGTTATTTTTCCATTCCTACTTATGAGTTTAAGGAGACATATGATAACAATGGTAATCCTATTTGGAATTGCGAATGTCACATAGTGGAAGAAGATTATTGTTTTGATGGGACATCCTCATCAAAAAAAGAAGCAAAGAAAGATTCTGCTTTTAGAATGCTTTTTTATGTACTCGGAATGGAGGATGAATAAAAATGACCAAGTGGTGTTTTAATAATGAGTCCGGCGAATATGAATACATCGAAAAAGATGGCTTCAGTATTGACCGAGGCGAATATGTTTGCAATTGGGATGATAGCCAATATCGTCGTGAAGAGGAAGAATGCCGTAATTCTTTATTTGATGATGAAGATGACGACTGACCCCAGATACTAAAACAATACCAATGTGCGATTCTGAAATTCGCACACTCGCACCTGCCTTTCGGTTTTGGTAGACTGTAACCGAAAGGCGGGTGCATTTTGCATTGCAGACCTGCCGGGGAAATTTTGAATGGGAGGATCACATATGAAATCGCTATTTGAGCAGCTGGGCGGCACTTACACAAGGCAGGGCGACTATTGCCTACCCAATGTTTGCTTACCGCCCGAAGAAGAACGCTCCATCGGCGTTTACGGGCAGCGGCGGCGAGCTTTTCTGAAGGCGCACCACCGGGTGCTGTATTATAACCTGCTGACTGCCGGGATACTGGGCGGCCACCTTGCAGACATCGAGGAGCAGGCGCAGGAACCCTTTCTTCGGCTGGTAGAACAATACGCAGACACCGAGGGCGTGACGGAGAGGTTGAAGGCCAGCGAACCGCAGTCGTGGGTGCGGAAGATGAACGGCATCCGAAACCGAGCGAACGAGATCGTGATGCAGGAAATTGTATGTGGGTAACGAGCAAGCGGGGGTCGATGACCTCCGCTTGTTTTATATACAGCTCTGACCGAACGAAAAAGAACAATGTTCGGAACAATATCAAAAATTTCCGGAACAATGTCATTGTTTTATCGGAACTATGTCAAACTAAATTTGATATTGTTCCGAACTTTATCAGAGCAAGAGGTCAGAAGCTTTCCGGTACAAGCGCCAGTTTGTTGATTGATTCGTGTGCCCGCACTAGCGCATCATAAACTGCCAAAACATCTTCGGAGTCCCAAGTTCGCAGAGATTTTTCATCAATCACACCGGCACTTTCCTGAATGATCTTCGCAAGCTGTTCTTCATCTGCAACGGCGACAACAGCTTGAACCGCTGCATTGCTCTGTGCCTTTTTCAGATTTAGAATAAGGCTATCGATGGAACCTTTAGACTGTACCTCAAAAACATAAATTGCTTTCCCCATATTGCCGATTTTAGCTTCCCAGACAGCATCCACAACTGCACCTGTTGCAATCTTTACTTCAGAGCGGCTGTCAAAGCCGAGCAGTTCGCCGATGGCAACCAACTTTTCCTTAATCTCATCGTGGAGAGATTTTGAATCCTTCACGGTAACAGGTTTCTTGACTTCAGGGGTAGCAGGAGATACGGGAGACTTCTTTTCAGCGAGTGGTAAAATTTCATCCCACATAAAGTAATCTACTGCTAAAAGATCATAATCATCTGCACCGGATTTTTTGAGTTCTGCGGCGATCTCTTTTGCAATAGCACATACTTCCGCATACTTCTTTCCGGTGTACTGATAGTTGTATTTCGGCATATCAGGGATATCAAGATAGCCATAACAAAGGATAGTTGTCTTATTAAAGATTACATATTCCTGCGGGTTTGCGTATGTAAGTAACTCGCTGATAGTTGCAGGCCCCATACCCTTTATAGATTTCAAAAATATATCCCAACGCTTTTCGATAGGATTTGTACCATATAACAATTCAGCCAAATGCTTTTTTAGCGTGGCAAAACCGTTGTCGGCAATCAGCTTGTCAACAACATATTTTTTATTACCCCAAATAAGCATAGACCAAAGCTTACTGATATACTCTAAGAACTCTTCTTCAGTCATTGCAATAAGCTTGTCCTTGGTAAATGACTGATAATAGTCCTTGCGCTCCTTGCGCTCAGCCCAATTTTCTTCGTAATATGCCGCATTGGACTTCTTTTTCTTTGTAAACTCAGCTATTGCTGAATTCAATTTTTGCGCGTTCATATTCCTTCCTCCGTTGATAACTTTACGATTTTGTCAAGCAAAGTAATAAAACCTTCAAATTCTTCTTTGGTGAAAGTCATGTGCTTATCTTCAAGCCCTTTCTTGATTCTGGACGAAAGTTTTGGAAGATTTTTTAAAGGATGGTGGCTATTCTCAATAGTTTTATCCACCATAGGTTTTACCGTTTTATCCCAGGAAAAATAATCTTCTATTAAAAAATCCCCTCTATTAACACCTGTTTTATACGGAATAAAACTTACGGTTAAGTTGTCTCGCTTTATATCATTATACTGTGCGATAGCTTCGTCCGAGGTAGTCAAGTTCAAAAGCGCCGCTGCCCCTTTTTGCCCCTCATCGTCTCTATCAAAAAATACAATTATCTTTTTATTGCTTGGGATAACCTCCAGCAAATCCGTAATAAAGAATTGCATATTATCGGCTCCACCAGCGCTCATATAATCGACCTGTATCTGCCCATATAATGGATTTTCATCCTTGAGCAAATCTATAGCCCGTTTTACGTATTTAATATCCGTTTTACCCTCAAATACGACAAGTGGTCTGTTTGATTTCAACATCATTCCTTGACCGATAACATCCCACGATGTTCCAGATAATTTCTTTATTTTCTCTATTTTTTCATCGGTTAAAATCGTTGATTTGCCCTCATCCAGTTCTAACATCAGCAATTCTTTCTCATTAGCTAGTTGAGCAAGAATTGGAGAATGTGTCGCAACAACCATTTGACGGTCAAATTTGCAATATTCGGCAAAAAGATTGTATATCTGTTGCTTACGTCCTTCATGAATATTTGCATCAGGCTCATCAAAGAGGATTAATGAATTTTCATCTGCAACAAAAGATAAAATAGACCTGATCAAAATTAGTTTCTTCTCGCCTTCGCTTAAATCTTTTGCCGAAAAACCATTGTAGATTAATTCAATATTCTTAATTACCTTTTTGCCTTTAGGCATATATGCCTGAACGAAGTAATCAAACAACTGTTTTTCGTAATAGTTGAACTCTTCAGGCTTGTTGTTAAGAAATTTGGCATCTGCAAACATATAAAAATTCTTCATCGCTGCAAAATCTTCAAAAACCCGAACGCCATATGTATCGAATATACTTTCTTTGGTCATTGCATATAAATAG
>OIDF01000057.1_pt1 | contig 118505 bp, 134 predicted proteins | sample 1581411 | NCBI WGS metagenome assembly OIDF01 (sample SAMEA3882515, study PRJEB24775) | human gut metagenome | biome: human-associated habitat; feature: intestine environment; material: feces | place: Netherlands | collected 2009/2010
TTTCCCTAAGAAGAGTTCTGGGCGGTATATATCAGAGTAGTCGAATGAGTTTAAATATGGCGGAGAAAATATAATCAAATCAGCCGAATCGTGTTCTGACGCTTGTAGCAGTTTCCGGGTATCCCCCTGCGTAATATCTCTTGTGCCCTCTAATAGCGGACTTCTTTCTAAATCGGATATCATTTGCAATGCGTTTGCCTTAAAAGTATCTCGCAAGTTCGCGCCAGTATAGTTGAGTGCTTTCCAATTCTTTAAATACCGTAGACATTTTCCATCCTTTTTTGCGTTACAACATTGCATAGCCGATGTGATTAGAGCCAGAAGGAAGAAGTCTTTATATTCAGAAAGAGAAATGTGCTGGTATAGGGCTTCGTATGCCCTGAGTACATCTAAATTAAACAGCCACTTCCCGTTCTCTCCGGAACCAGTAAATGTAGAGACCCCTTCTAAAGGACTCTTCAATCTGAATGGACGTTGAACTAAGATGCGATTTAACTCTTTCGTATAGTCATGAATCGATTTTGTACGTTGTTGGCATTTTGTTTTTCCAACAAAGCGGGTTTACTTCATAGCCTATAGCATTACAACGACTTTGCAATGCTGTGAGTGGACTTGTTCCGGAGCCAGAAAAGGGATCCAGAACAGTGAAGGAAGTTGATTTATTATCCTTCTTGGTCTCTCGTATAGCACGTTCAACCAGAGTTAAACTAAAACCTTCTTTGAATTCATACCAACGATGTCTGGGTTGTTCCATATTGGCGGAAAAATTTGGAATACAATCCTCTCCGTATGAATGTTCCCAAACTGCGTTTATAGTTTCCATGACTTTCACCTTGTACCAATAGATTTTGCGCTGGCATGAGTATATATTACGAAAATATATTTTATCTATTATATCTGAATTTGGTGATTTTGACAATATCTCCTTCTCCGTTTTTCGAAAAAAGATGTCGCTTACTGGAGATAGTTATGTAAATCCCTCAAATCCTGCGCCGCAATAGACAAAGAATAAGAAAAGCCCTCTGAAATCAACGATTTCAGAGGGTTTTTGGTCCGAGTAGTGCGGCTCGAACGCACGGTCTCCTGGTCCCAAACCAGGCGCGATACCAACTTCGCTATACCCGGATATTCAATTTCTGCCATTATATCACGGCGAGGGAGAAAATCAAAGATTTTTCTGTCTGTGGTCATTTATGTGGTCAAACCCACTTTTGTGCCGCTTTCGGCAATCGTGGAAAATCCCGCAAACGCAGGCGTCAAAAGGCTTTGCGGCGTTTCGCCTTGCCCTGTCCCGGATACCGCCACGGCACTCCCAAACCAGGCGCGATACCAACTTCGCTATACCCAGATACTATTGATACTTGAATAGGGCTTCGATTCGAAGCCCTATTATTATACCGCATGCTCTGCGCGGTTGCAAGGGTTATTTGCGGTGCGCGGAGCGTTTTTCGGCATCCTTGGGGCGCGTGCCCTTCATCGCCTCGTGTTCCTGACGGAGCTCGTCGTGCAGCTGGAGCGAACTCCACGCGGCATTGTCCTCGGTGACGACGGCCTTGAGCGTGACGACCACGCGGCTGCGGCGAAGAGACAAGAGCAGCGCGTCGAGCTGCGGACCGGAAAGACCGCAGAGCACGAGCATCTCGTCGGAAAAGCCGCCCTCGATGGTTTCCTCGACAGGGGAGAAACCCTCAAGATCGCAGAGATAGCCGATCGGCTGCGAAAGCTCCTCCGGCGCGACGATGCGCCCGCTCACACCGAGCTTGAAGAGCGCGAAGCGGACCTTTTGCAGCCGTGCGGCGTCCTTAAAATTGTAAAGCAGTGCACATGCCATGGTCAAACCCTCCTCAGCGGTGCTGCGCGGCCTTCTGTGCCATGATATCGGGGTCGATGCAGAAATAGGTGAACTCGCCCGTGGCGAGGAGTTTGCCGCCCTCGCCTAAAATGTCCACGTTGACAAGGCAGGTCGTTCTGCCGCGGTGGCGGACTTTGGCGTCCGCGCGCACGACGCCCTCCGACTGGTTGCGGAGAAAATGCATCGAGCTGCCCTGCGTCACGTAGGATCGACCATCCGTGTGGGCGGCGTAGCCCGTGGCGTTGTCGGCCATCGTGTAGATCGCGCCGCCGTGCACGATACCGTAGGGATTCTTGCTCTCGGGGCGGATCTCAAGCTTGAAGATCGCGTGGTCGGGCTCGACAAATTCCGCTTCAATGTGATTATAGGTGGCAAAAAGATTCTTCTTGTTCAATTCCGCCGCCTGCTGGGCGGCTGTGAGCTGTTCCATGAAAGTGCTCCTTTGACATTGTTACTGTCGTATCCTACCACAGTGCGGCGATAAAAGCAACAATGCGGTGAAAACATCGAATCAGTAAAAATCGACAGAAGAATACGGACTTTGTATAACATTATCATGTTGAGCGCAAAAAATGAAAAAACTTGTATCGCTTGCCCACTTCCATTTTGCTTGAAAGCCTGCTATACTACCTTTATCATAGAAAAAAATGCGCTTGAAGGGGAAATCCCTATGGTATATGAGAGTAGTGCGTCCTCCCGCTGCGCCGCGGGGCCGAAGATTGCCGCCATCGGCGGCGGCACGGGCCTGTCGACGATGCTGCGGGGATTGAAAAAATATACAGACCGCTTAACGGCCATCGTCACGGTGGCGGACGACGGCGGCGGGAGCGGCGTGCTGCGCCGTGAAATGGGTATTCTGCCGCCGGGCGACGTGCGGCAATGTATGCAGGCGCTCGCGAACACCGAGCCTGTGATGGAGCAGCTTCTCGGCTATCGCTTTCCGGAGGGGCAGCTCAAGGGGCAGTCGTTCGGAAACCTGCTGCTTGCGGCGCTCAACGGCATGGCGGGGAGCTTTGAAGAGGCCGTCGCCATGATGGGACAGGTGCTGGCAATCTCGGGCCGCGTGCTGCCGGTGACGAACGCGGATGTACAGCTCGAGGCCGTGTTTGAAAACGGCGCGCGCGTTGTGGGCGAATCGCACATCTTCAACGCGAAAAAGCAGCAGGACTGCCGCATCCACCATGTTTCGCTCGTGCCGGAGCGCCCGAAGGCGCTGCCCGACGCGCTCCGCGCTATTTCGGAGGCCGACCTCATCCTGCTCGGCCCGGGAAGCCTTTATACAAGCGTGATCCCGAATCTGCTCGTCGACGGCGTGGCCGACGCGATCCGCGCGTCGCACGCGCAGAAGTTTTACATCTGCAATATCATGACGCAGGACGGCGAGACCGAGGGCTACACCGCCGCCGACCATTTGGAGGCCTTACAGCGCCATGGGCGGGAGGGGATCGTGGACCTCTGCCTTGCCAACAATGCGCCCATCCCGCGCGGGCTCGCCGCGCGATACAGTGAAGAGGACGCGGAGCTGCTGCGCGTCGACCGCGAGCGCATCGCGGCGCTGGGAATCGCGCTCGCGGAATACCCGCTGCTCTCGGCGCAGGGCGGCTACGCCCGCCATGACCCGGCGCTGCTGGCGCAGGCGGTCATGGAGCTCTACCGCGAGCGCACGGTGCGCATCTACCGCGGCACCCAGCAGTACATTACGGAAGAACAGGAGTGGAAATAATGCTCAACAGTAAGGAATTTGTCAGGGAATTGCAGCTGCGCCATGAGAGCGCCTGGATGAACCCGAATGTCGGGAGCGCGGAAACCGCGCTCGCCGCGCTGCCGCTCACGCGTGCGGATGTCGATGACGCCGAGGCGCGGCTGGAGCGCTTCGCTCCGTTCATCAAGAAGGTATTTCCCGAGACCGCGGCTGATCGCGGCCTCATCGAATCGCCGCTGACGGAAATTGAAAACATGCGCGCGTGGCTCAACGAAAATAAAGGTGCGCAGCTTGCAGGCAAGCTCTTCTTGAAGCGCGACAGCGACCTGCCCGTCGCGGGCAGCGTCAAGGCGCGCGGCGGCTGCTACGCGGTGCTCAAGCACACGGAGGACTTAGCGCTTGCGAACCGGCTGGTCGAGATGCGCGATGATTACAGCGTGTTTGCCACGCGCGCGTTCCGCAACTTTTTCTCGCAGTATGAGCTGCATGTCGGCTCGACGGGTAATTTGGGCTTGAGCATCGGCATCATGGGCGCGGCGCTCGGCTACAGGGTCACGGTCCACATGAGCGCGGACGCGCGGCAGTGGAAAAAGGATCTGCTGCGCGCAAAGGGCGTGACGGTGCTCGAATACGGCGCGGACTACTCCTACGCCGTGCAGAAGGGCCGCGAGCGCGCGGCGGAGGACCCGAGAAGCTATTTTATCGACGATGAAAACTCTGTCGACCTCTTTCTCGGCTACGCTGTGGCTGCGCGGCGGCTCAAGGCGCAGCTCGCCGAGCAGAACATCGCGGTCGACGAGGAGCACCCGCTGCTCGTTTACATTCCCTGCGGCGTCGGCGGCGCGCCGGGCGGTATCTGCTTTGGCTTGAAGCAGGAGTTCGGCGACGCGGCACACGTCTACTTCGCTGAGCCAGTGGAAGCGCCGTGCATGCTGCTCGGCCTTGCCAGCGGCTTGCAGAATGCGATCTGCGTGCAGGATATCGGCCTGACGGGCCGCACGGCGGCGGACGGACTCGCTGTCAGCCGCCCTTCGGGCTTCGTGGGGGAGACGGTCAAGGCGATCGTTAGCGGCGGCTTCACGGTGTCGGACGAGCATCTGTTCACAGACCTTCACGCCCTGCACGAGACGGAGAGACTTTTTGTCGAGCCGTCCACCTGCGCGGGCTTTGCCGGTGCGGTGGAGCTGTCCAAGATGACGGATTATCTCGAAAGCAGCGGCCTTGGCGCGCACTGGGAGAATGCCGCGCACATCGTCTGGGCGACGGGCGGCGCGCTCGTGCCGGAAGGCGAACGCGAAAAGTACCTCGCAAACTGAAAAGAGATAAAAAGAAGGACTTCACGCAATGCGTGAAGTCCTTCTTTTTTGCGCCGCGGCGGGGAGGGGAACCCCGTTACGCGGGTGTCATCGTCAGCGTATGGTTTGCGGTGCGGATCACGATCTGCGTTACGATGCTTTTCACCGTGTCGATGCTGAGCTCGGCGGTGTAGCCGGTAAAACCATCGCTTGCAAACGTGACTGTCAGCTCCCATGTTTCCGTACTGCCCGATGAGGACACACGCTTTGCGTCCGTGATATGCTTGCTGCGCGCACCTGTGAACTGGCAGTCAAGGAAGCATTTGCCGATGTAGCTATTCTCCGCCCATACAGCCACCTCGGCATAAATCGGATAGCCAACATCACCTAGTTCCGGGCTGTTGCCGGAGATGCTGATCTGTTCATCGCTTGCAAAACCGCCCTTGACAGCATAGTAATTTGCAAAATAACTGACACCGTTATCAAAGAACGGGAACGGCTCGGCAGTAAATTTCACGGTGGTGACATCCGGTGTGCTGCTGACGTCGAGCGCGGCGTCGAAGCTCGTCTTCTTGCCGCCGCCTTCAAGCATGCCGCGGTATTTGCCGCCCGCGGCGTAGCCGTCATTCAGAATGGTGAGGGCCTTGTCGAGCGCGGCGTTTCCGGTGTTCGGCTCGGTCGGCACGCGGGCGGGGGCGGAGGTCGTGTCAATGCGCAGGCCGTTCTCCGCGTCCCACTGGTAGCCCCAGCCGAAGGACTCGTACGCATAGCGGAACGTCAGCGGGAAGTACGTTACGCCGTTGTAATTGAAGATCGGATAGGTCGCTTCCTTGTTGTCGATCAGCGCGCCGTTGACGCTGATCCGGTAGCTTGGCAGCGTGACGGAGACGCTGCCTCTGGGCGCCTTGCCGGGTTCGGCAACGTAAGCGCTCTGCGCGCCGCCTGCGGTGATATTGAGCGACTTGGCGGCATTGTTCCAGTCGGTCTCCACGCCCATGAAACGGCTTAATTGATACGTCATGGGAAAGTAGGTGATGTTGCTGTAGGTCAGCAGGGGGTACTTGGCGTTCTTGTTGTCGATGACCTGACCGTTGAGCGTCACCTTGCCGGTGACGACGTCGGCGCGCATTGCGGCCTCGGCCTGCGGCAGCAGACTGAACGCGAGCGCGATGCAGCAGGCGATGGCAAGCAGGACGCGCAGAAAAGTTTTGTTGATGGTAGACATAACATACTCCTTTCCGTTTTGTGATGGTTGACGTTTACTCGTACAGCTTGGCGCTGCGGTTGAGGTACACGAGCTCTATGATCTCGACCACGCCCAGAGCGATGGCAATGGCGAGAATGAACAGGAGCAGGACGATCATGCCGCCGTTGTAGAAGTAGAAGAAGGAAGCAGATGACAGACCCAAAAGCAGGAGCAGGGTAAGGAATGCACCGAAGCAGCCGATGATCACGACCTGCCAGGTGCAGAGTGAACGCCATTTTGCCGCCATCGCGTCGTCTGCGCCGTCAAACGCTTCGGCGCAGGCGGTGAGCTGGTGGTACGCCGCAAGTGTGGCAAACAGGAAGATCAATCCCAGCAGAATGATCAGAACGACCAGAATCGCGGAGACGTCCGATGCCGTTATCCACTCCTGTACGCTTGGCGCATCGAGAAGCGCAACGAACGGCAGCGCGATCAGCGGCAGAAGATTAAAGTACACGGCCTTGCGGAAGCGGGGGACGGCCGCGCTCAGCTTCCAGAGCACAACGAGCGCGAGAACGCTGACCGCGAGCGACACCACACTCAGTACAACGCCGAGCGACGGGATCTTGTCGCCGAGCTTGAAGGTGTTGTTCAAAAGATTGATGACGATATTGGCAATGCCGAGGCGGAAGAGGTTCTGGAACCCCTTGTGCAGCAGCGGCGCGTTTGGCCTCTCGCGCAGGGGGATGACCGGCGGCGCGGGCGGGGGAGTGACAGCGCTTTCTGCGGGGACGGGAACGGTAATGGGGGAGGCTTCGGGGACGGGGTCAGGGCTTGGTGTCGAATTATTTTCCATCATGGCGGTTCTCCTCTCTTGTTCTCTCGTTTTTTATTTTTCTCTCAATTTGAAATACGGTCACGCTCACTGGAAGCGGTATCCCTGCGCGGTAAGGGAGGCAAGGTAGTTCATAAAGTTTTCGTACTGCTCAAAGTGCAGCAGGTCGCTTGCCTCGACCTCATGGAACGAGGCGATTTTAGTGGAGGTATCCACCCACACAAGATAATCGTTCACGGTTTCGCCTCCTCGTCGGGGAGCTTTTCCCCCTCTATGTCATCAAGGGTGAGAATATTCTCGTCTTCATCGTCGTCGGAAAGATCGACGGTCTTCTCCGTGACCGCCACGCTTTCGGCCAGAGCGCGCAGGACGGCTTCATCGCCGCTGGCGTCGAGCGAGAAGTGGAGATTGCTCTCCTCGTCGATCCACTCGAGCGTGCTCCACAGCGATTCATCGCTCGCAAGGAAGAACTTGCCCTTGCAGCCGTTGACGGTGATCTCGGAAATTTCGGTGTCCTCGCCCATATCGTAATAGCTGAACGAATCGTCCTGCATGTAGATATAGCTGAAAAGGATGAGGTCGTCGCCGCTCCGATAGCAGAGCTGGCGGAAGCCGGAGTCCTCGTAGCTCATATCTTCGTCCAGCGTGTAGCCATCCGGCAGGGCGGTGATCGCGTAGAACGGCAGCTCGCCGGTGGGGGCGTCGCCCGCGTATTCATAGGAGACCTGCGAGCCCGTCCACGTTTCCACCCAGTGGATCATAGCGGCCCGCGCGGCGGGACTGGCGGCGGCAAAGCCGCTGAGCGCGAGCAGAGCGACCAGAGCGACCATGGCCGCGCGCTTGGCGAGCTTGCTCCAGAAGCTCCGCTGCGCGGGGCGCTTGTAGGTCAGGGCCTCTTCGACGTATTTCGTGCCGATCTCGTTCATGGCGTCGGAAAAAAGCTCGGGTGTCATACCAGCACCTCCTGTTCGGTCAGATAGGTCTTGAGCTGCTTGCGCATACGCGTCAGGCGCAATCGGGCGTTGCCCTCGGTGATGCCGAGGAGCTTGCCGATCTCGGCAAAGCTGTCGGCGTACCAGTAGCGGCGCATGAAGAGCACACGGTTTTCCTTGCTCTGCGTGTCAAGAAAGCGCTCGATCGCGGCGGCGAGCTCTCAGGCCGCATAGTGCTCCTCCGCCGCCTGCTGGGGCGAAGCGAGGAACGTTTCAAGCTCCTCCATGCACATATCGTAATGGCTGTTTCGTTTCATTGCCGTGTTGGCACGATAGCGCGTGATCGAACAGCGGCGGACGAGCGTGCCGACAAACGCCGGAAGCGATTCCGGACGCTGCGGCGGGATCGCGTTCCAGGTGCTTAAGTACGCATCGTTCACGCACTCCTCCGCATCCTGCGCGCTTGCAAGGATGTTGTCCGCGAGCTTGTGGCAGAGCTTGCCGTATTTCTTGTCCAGCTCGCTGATGGCATCCTCCGAGCGCGCAAAGAACAGCTCGATGATCTGCGCGTCTTCCATCGTGCAGCGCCTCCTTTCCTCGTGAAAAAGTGTTTCTACTTGAATAGACGCAATTTCCGGCAAAATGCTTCACGAAACCGTAAAATTTTTTTATTTTTCCTTTTTGACGGAAAAACCGGATGATTTGTTCCTGCGCGGCGGGAGAAAAAGGGAAGATATCGACAAAATTATATGATAAATATAAGAAAACGGCCCCGCACCTTTTCGGTACGGGGCCGTTGATCCTGCATTTAAAGGTGCAGCCTTGCGTGCTCGCAGATCGCGTCGTATGTCTGCTGGCTGATGTCGTGCTCGATCTTGCACGCATCCTCCTCAGCGGTCTTTTCGTCCACGCCGAGGGCGATGAGAAATTTTGTGAGCGTGTGGTGGCGGTCGAGCATCTTTGCTGCGATCGCCATGCCGCGGTCTGTCAGCGTGATGAGGCCGTCGCGGTCCATCTCGATATATCCGTTTTCGCGCAGTCGCTTGGTCGCGTAGGTGACGCTGGGCTTCGTCACGCCCAGATGGTCAGCCACGTCGATCGAACGGATATAGCCGTGCTGCTCTTTCATCATCAGCATGGATTCGAGATAATCTTCAGATGCCTTTTGAATTTTCATGTGCGGTTTCACCAACTTCGCAATAAAGTACGATAATAGGTTAACATGCTCTAACAAAAAATGCAAGCATTAAAAAAATGTTCACAAAACCTCTTGACAAAATAGGTTAGAGAGATTAAACTTACGGGCGAAAGTTAAACGACACTAACTTTGCGCCGGCGAATTGCGGATCGCCGCGGGCAGAAAAGTGCCAGACCAACAGCATGCGGAGGGATAAGTAATGATGCCGCTTACACTGGCGAACGCCGGAGAAGAAAATACTATCCTCAAAGTCGGCGGGAGTGCTGAAGTCAAAAAGCATCTCGAAGATCTCGGCTTTGTGGCCGGGGGCACGGTGAGTATCGTGTCGTCGCTCGGCGGGAACGTGATCGTCAAGGTCAAGGAAGCCCGCGTTGCCATCAGTGAAGAAATGGCAAGAAAAATCATGGTTTGAGCAATTTTTCAAATAAAAGGAGAGAGATTATGAAAACACTGCGTGAAGTCAAGATCGGCGAGACCGTCAAAGTCGTCAAGCTCCATGGCGAGGGCCCCGTCAAGCGCCGTATCATGGATATGGGCATCACCAAGGGCACTGAGGTGTTCGTGCGCAAGGTCGCGCCCCTGGGCGACCCGATGGAGGTCACCGTGCGCGGCTACGAGCTGTCGCTGCGTAAGGCGGACACCGAAATGATCGAAGTTGAATAATTTATTTCTACATAAGTTAAGGAAACTTAACAAGAAGGAGCAGTAAGAAACATGGAAAAGCAGATCAAAATTGCCCTTGCGGGCAACCCCAACTGCGGTAAGACGACGCTGTTTAACGCCCTGACCGGTTCGAACCAGTTCGTCGGTAACTGGCCCGGCGTCACCGTGGAAAAGAAGGAAGGCAAGCTCAAGAAGCACGATGACGTGGTCATCATGGACCTTCCCGGTATTTACTCCCTGTCCCCCTACACGCTGGAGGAAGTCGTCGCCCGTAACTACCTCATCACCGAGCGTCCCGACGCGATCCTGAACATCATCGACGGCACGAACCTCGAGCGTAACCTGTATCTCACCACCCAGCTCACTGAGCTCGGCATCCCCGTGGTCATCGCCATCAACATGATGGATATCGTCCGCAAGAACGGTGATGAGATCAACGTCAAGGAGCTCTCCCGTGAGCTTGGCTGCGAGATCATCGAGATCTCCGCACTCAAGGGCGACGGCGTCATGGACGCTGCCGAGGCTGCCATCCGCGCCGCCAAGGGCACCAAGACCGTCCCGATGCACACCTTCTCCGGCCCTGTCGAGCACGCCATCGCCCACATCGAAGAGGCGGCCGTGCACTCCATGCCGGAAGAGCAGCAGCGCTGGTACGCGATCAAGATCTTTGAGCGCGACGACAAGGTACTCGCAAAGCTCAGCATCCCCACCGAGACGATGAACCACATCGAAGAGGATATCAAGGCGGCGGAGACCGAGCTCGACGACGACGCCGAGAGCATCATCACCAACGAGCGCTACATCTACATCGCACAGCTCATCAAGGGCTGCTACAAGAAAAAGAGCACGGAAAAGCTCTCCACCTCCGATAAGATCGATAAGGTCGTCACCAACCGCTGGCTGGGCCTGCCCATCTTCGCGGTCGTGATGTTCCTTGTGTACTGGGTCGCTATGGTCGGCGTGGGCGCGCCCGCGACCGACTGGGCAAACGACGGCCTGTTCGGCGACGGCTGGCATCTGTTCGGCATCGGCTCCGCCGCCTACGGCGAGGCGAGCGACGATTACACCGCCGCGACCGAAGCGGCTGACGCGTTCATCGGCCTCGACATGGAAGATGAGAGCTTCGACGCCGACGCGGCGCTCGAAGAGCTCAAGGCCTTCCAGCCCACCGAAGACACCGCCACCGTTGATGTTGAGGATGAAGAGACCCTCGCCATCAATGAGATGACCGCCTACTACGACGCGCTGCCCGAGGGCGCGGACAAGATGGACGATGTTATCCAGATGACCTATGTGGACGCTGTCAGCTACTTCGAAGAGAACGGCTTTGACGAGCCCGACCCGGCTGACTACGGCGTTTGGGTCCCCGGTATCCCCGTTCTCATCGGCAACGGTCTGGAAGCCGCCGGTACGGCGGACTGGCTCAACGGCCTGATCCTTGACGGTATCGTCGCCGGTGTCGGCGCGGTGCTCGGCTTCGTGCCGCAGATGCTGGTCCTGTTCCTGATGCTCGCCTTCCTTGAGGCCTGCGGCTACATGGCCCGTATCGCCTTCGTGCTCGACCGTATCTTCCGCAAATTCGGCCTGTCCGGCAAGTCCTTCATCCCGATGCTCATCGGCACCGGCTGCGGCATCCCGGGCGTCATGGCCTCCCGTACCATTGAAAACGAGCGTGACCGCCGTATGACGATCATGACCACCACGTTCATCCCCTGCGGTGCGAAAGTGCCCTTCATCGCCATGGTCGCCGGCGCGATCTTCGGTGGTGCCGCATGGGTCGCCACCTCCGCCTACTTCGTCGGTATGGCTGCCATCATCATCTCCGGCATTATGCTGAAAAAGACGAAGATGTTCTCCGGCGACCCCGCCCCCTTCGTTATGGAGCTGCCCGCCTACCACTGGCCGACCGTCGGCAACGTGCTGCGCAGCATGTGGGAGCGCGGCTGGTCCTTCATTAAGAAGGCCGGTACCATCATCCTGCTTTCCACCATCGTTGTGTGGTTCACCACCTACTTCGGCTGGGTGGACGGCACGTTCCAGATGCTCTCTGAGGAACAGATCGATGCCTCCATCCTCGCCAAGATCGGCAATGCCATCGCATGGATCTTTGCGCCTCTCGGCTGGGGTACCTGGCAGGCGGCTGTCGCCTCCATCACCGGCCTTGTCGCCAAGGAGAACATCGTCGGCACCATGGGCATCCTGTATCCCGACGGCTGGGCTGAGATCGGCGCGGCCTTCACGCAGATCAGCGGCTATTCTTTCCTGGTGTTCAACCTGCTGTGCGCTCCGTGCTTCGCGGCCATCGGCGCCATCAAGCGTGAGATGAACAACGCCAAGTGGACCTGGTTCGCCATCGGCTATCAGTGCGGCTTTGCTTACCTCATTGCCCTGATGATCAACCAGTTCGGCAGCGCTTTTACCGGCAGCCTGAACGTCATCGGACTGATCGCGGCCATCGTTGTCCTCGCCGGTATGATCTACATGCTCTTCAAGCCCTATAAGGAAGCTACCAAGCTGAGCGATAAGCACTGATCCCTTAACACCGATACCCTGCGAAAGGAGTGATTTCCATGTTGAACTGGGTTACCGCAAACCTGTCGACGATCATCGTCTCTGCTATCCTGCTTGCCATAATCATTGCTATCTCCACCTATCTTATCCGGCAGAGAAAGAGGGGAAGAAACTCCTGTGGCTGTAACTGTGCACACTGCGCTATGCACGGCACTTGTCACAGTAAGCAGCATTAAATAGCACAGGAGACGCGGGACTTATCCACCCGCGTCTCCTGCGCCGTATGAAAGGAAATGATCTTAACATGTACGAAACCAAAGTGAAGATCGACGGCATGATGTGCGGCATGTGCGAATCGCACATCAACGACGCCATCCGCAACGCGTTCTCCGTGAAGAAAGTCTCCGCCTCCCATGGAAAGGGCGAAGCGGACATCATCAGCGAAGAGCCCATCGACGAGGCGAAGCTGCGCGAGACCATCACCAAGACCGGCTATGACTTCGTCTCCATGACGAGCAAGCCGTATGAAAAGCACGGCCTGTTCGGCTTTCTGAAGAAGTAAAAGACAAAATGAAAGGCACGGCTTTTGCCGTGCCTTTTTTTGACTTAGTTCTGCGCTTCGGCGCGCTTCCTGCGGTGCGGGCTTTTCAAAAAGTCGACGAGCTTTTGCTCCATGCGGGAGAGCTGCTGCGATTTGAGCGTGATGAGATAGATCGTGCGCTTGAGCGCGCTTTTGTCCATCTCGAAGGCGAGCAGCGTGCCGTTTTGGACCTCCTGCTCCACGGCGAGCGCCGAGAGCACGGCAACGCCAACGCCGCCGGAGACCATCTGCTTGATGGCCTCGGGATCGTCCACGCGCGCCACGACATGCAGCATATCGTGGGAGAGGCCGAGCGTGCGCAGATAGTTTTGCAGGCTCGTGTCTGTGCCAGAGCCCTCTTCGCGCGAGACGAACGGCTCTTCAAGCAGCAGCTCGCGGCCGTAGACGCCGCGCTCTCTGAACGCGCGGTAGTGCTCGTTGTTCGGCGCGGCGATCACGAGCCTGTCGTCGTAGAGAGGGAAGTAGTCGACATTTTCCGGCTCACTGACCGCGCCGACAAAGCCGACGGCGATCTGGCCGGATTTCAGCATCCGGTGCACCTGCTCGCTGTCGCCGCGGCGCAGGGAATAACGCAACTCCGGCTCGCGCTTCAAAAACGCGGCGAGGTAGCCCGGCACCAGATATTGCCCTGGCACGGTGGACGCGCCGAGCGCGACCACGGGAGTGCTGTCAGCGTCGGAAAACAGCGTGCGCAGCGCGGCGCAGTCATTCAGAATGCGCCTTGCGATGGGGTAGACCTGTTCGCCCTCCTTCGTCAAGCGAACATGGCGGCGGTTGGAGCGCACGAACAGCTCCTTGCCGAGCGCCTGCTCCAAAAGCGAAATGTGCGCGCTCACGGTGGACTGGTTGAAGAACAGCTCCTCCGCCGCACGGGTGAAGCCGCCGTATTCCACAACGGCGACAAAAATTTCAAGCTGCTTGAGGCTGATATCGTTCATAAGACGGGTTTCCTCCGGAATGTCGTTCTACTTTGAAAAGAATAATATGAGAGGACGAAAAAAGCAAGGCGTTTCATCGCTTTTTTCAATGATAAACTGTATTCTATGAAATACAGGCGATGGATCATGCGCTCTTGCAATTTGCGGGGGAGTTTGGTATCATGGCAGGCAGAACAAAAGAAAAACGGCGGTGATGATAAGATGAAAACAGCGCTTGTGACGGATGGAAAATACCGCTCGTCCATCGCGGCGGTGCGTGCGCTGCACCGCGCGGGCTACCGCGTGGTCGTGACGCAGACAAGGGCGGACGTCAAGAGTGCACCCGCAGTGTCGGTGTCGAAGTCCTGCGATGATTTCCGCTGGATCGACGGCGCGTGCGCGGATGCGGATTACGCCGAAAAGCTGCTGAGCGTACTCAAAGAGTATGAGCATCCGGTGCTATTTTGCGTCGGCGCGGTGACGCTCAACACCGTCGCCGCCCGTCGGGAGGAATTTGCCGCGCTGGCGAACTTCCTCATCGCGCCGAAGGAGACGCTCGACGCGCTCAACGACAAGGAGAGCGTGCATCAGCGCGCGCTGGAGCTTGGCATTCCTGTGCCGCGCGAGTACGACGGCACGCCGGAGAGCTATCCCGTCGTCGTCAAGCCGCACTGCGGAGAAAAGTTCGGTCTCAAGGCTGCCGACCGCTACGCCGTGGCGAACAACGAGGCGGAATTCGACGCCATCATGGAAAAGATGCAGCGCTACGACCCGAGCCCCATCGTGCAGCAGAAGATCACGGGCGCGGGCGCGGGCGTGAGCCTGCTGCTCGGCCGCGAGAGCGAGCTGCTCGGCGCGCTGTGCCACCGTCGCGTGCGCGAGTATCCGATCACAGGTGGGCCGTCGACCTGCTGCGAGAGCTTTTATGATGAAAAGATGATCGACGAGGCTTACGAACTGCTCAAGTCGTTTCACTTTACAGGCCTTGCCATGGTTGAGTTCAAAGGGGACTGTATTTTGGAAGTCAACCCCCGCGTGTGGGGCAGTTTCCCGATGACGGAGGCGGCGCAGAGTCCCATCGTCGCGCACTACGCGCAGACCGCGCAGGGCGGGCAAGTCACCTACACGGCGAAGGACTACCGGACGGGTGTAAAAATGCGCTTTTTCCTCAACGACACGGTCGCTGCACTGAGCTATCTGAAGGCGGGCCGCGTCAAGGAGGGCCTGCGCGGTCTCGGCGATTTCTTCACGGCGAAAGAGGCCTTGAGCGCCAAGGGCGATGGCAAGGTCATGCGCGCATACCTTAAAAAGAGCCTGTTTGAGCGCTGAGAAGGGGGAGAGGATCATGGAGCTGCGGCTCGATCTGCACATTCATTCCGAGCGGTCGTTCGACGGCTGCATGAGCCTGAGCGAGATCGTTGCGCTTGCGCGCGAGCGCGGGCTGAACGGTGTCGCCATCTGCGACCACGACCGCGTGCTGGACGAGGTTCCGGAATTCGACGATTTTCTCGTCATCCCCGCGACCGAGGTTTCGACCGAGCGCGGGCATCTGCTGGGCCTCTTTGTGAGAGAACCCATCGAAACGAGGAAGTTTTCCGAGTCGGTCACGGCCATTCACGCACAGGGCGGGCTGGCGGTCATCGCGCATCCCTTTGAGCACAGCACAGACGCGAACCGGCTCGACGATGTGATGAGCCGGCTTGACGGCGTCGAAATTTGGAACAGCCGTGCCGACCGCAAGAACAAAAGCGCCAACGCCATGGCGCGCGAGCTGGCGCAAAAATGGAAAAAGCCCGTCACTGCGGGCAGCGACGCACATGTGCCAGAAGAGGTCGGCGGCGGCGTGACGGTGCTGGAAGCGGACGAGCTGTCGCTTTCCGCCGTCAAGGCAGCGCTCCTGCGGGGCGCGAAGCAGGTCGAAGGCCGCCGTGGCCGCGCAATGTGCGTAGCGAGAAGCCAGAAGACCAAAAGAGAGAAGACAAACGCAGGCGTAAAAAGACGAGTAAATGGAATGCTCTTTACAGTAAAATGCGCCTTGCAGGACTTTACCACCAGGGAGGATGGATGGCATGTCATGGATCGTTAAACTTGGCAAAAAGGGAAAGAAGATCGTCAAGAAGATCATCACGCCCGCGGAAAAGCACTACGTCGGCTACACGCGCCGCATCGAGCGCGTGAAGACGGGCGAGCGTATCTGCGCGATGACGTTCGACGACGGCCCGATGGGCCTTCCCGCATCGCCCGACCGATTTGAGGGCAAAACGCTGACGGATGTGCTGCTCGACACGCTCGCGCAGTACGGCGCAAAGGGCAGCTTCGACGTCATCGGCGACACGAGCGAGAACTACCCCGACGAGGCGGGCAAGCTCGGCAGCGCGGCGTGGGGCGGCGTCAAATTCGACCACTACCCCGATATCCACTGCGACGACAAGGGCGGAGCCGTGCACAACGACCGCCTGATCCGCCGCATGCTCGACGAGGGCCATCAGATCACAAACCACGGCTACCGCCACATCATCTTCGGCAAAAAGCCGTTTGTCTACGGCGCGCGCGAGTACCTGCCTGGCTTTGACGCCGCGGTCGCGGATCTGACGCGCCTCGACACGCTGATGCGTGAGTGCTACGGCTATACGCTCACACTCGCGCGCCCGCCGCACTATGTCGACAAGATGGCGGGCGGCTTCACGAGTTACGACGTCTACGAGCGCATGGGGTACCAGTATATGGCCGCGTCGTTCGACGGCGCGGGCTGGCTGCCCTCGACGCACGAGGACCCCGAGGCGGCGCTTCAGGCGGAGATCGACGCGATGGTCGAGCCGATGCGCAAGGCGCTCGAAAAGGACCCGGACTTCTTCTGCGGACAGATCATCTTCCAGAAGGACGGCTACAACATGGCCAAGCGCACGCCGGTCGCGTTCGCGCTGGGCAAGCAGCTCGCGCTTCTTAAGGAGTACGGCTACCGCGTTGTCAGCGTGGGCGAGCTGATGGAGGAGAGCCCGTTTGCCGACGTCGGACGCGACGATCCGCTGTTTGAAAAGCTCGTCGCGCTTGCAAAGACGCGAGCCATCGTCTTCACGGACAACAAGCTGCGCCTCGACGATAAAATGACCGTCGGCGAGCTCGCGATGCTGCTCGCGCCGCGTGACGAGGCCCTCTCCCGCCGTGTCGCCCAGCTGCGAAAGACCGGCAAGGCCGGCCCTTACGACGGCGCAATGTCCTACTGCCGCGAAAACGGTCTCATCGATGCGAGCGCCAAGGCCGAGGACGCCGTCACAAAGCTGCCGGACGCCATGTTCGACAAGGCAACTGACTTTACAAGAAGAAACGTCTACGCGGCATATAAAATGGAAGAATAAAGTGGCCTCAAGTACCTCCGCTACATGGCGGAGGTATTTTTTTCTCCTCGTCCACATAGGCTATGGCAGAAATGGACGGGAGGCGGGCGGCATGAAGAAGCGGCGGCAGTGGACAACATACAGCGGGAGCGGGAAGCGCGTTGCGCCGCGAACGCGCACATCGCGCGTGTCTCGCGGCAAGGAGATGGGAGTGCCGCGGCTTTGGGTGCAGCTCATCGTCTGCGGGGCGCTGTTTGTGGCGCTCATTGGCCTCAAGCTGCTGATGCCGGGGAACTTAAGCGCGCTGCGCGGGACGCTGGGGCAGTGGCTGGTGCGCGACGCGGACTTCATCTCGGCGTTTTCCGCGGTCGGGCGTGCGGCATCCGGCGAGCAGGACTGGGGCGATTCGCTGTCGGAGGCCTATGTCGCGGTGTTTGGCGGCGAGAGCAAGGCGCAGGAGGTCTCGGGCAATCTGATCGGCATGACGGTCTCGGAGCAGGACGTCTCCGACCTCACGAGCGCGCGGGAGCTGCCCGCACTCGCCGTGGGTGAGCAGCGCATTTTAGGCTTTTCGTACACGACGCCGCTGTCCGGCACGGTGACATCGTCGTTCGGCTGGCGCGACGACCCGAACGGCGCGGGCGAGTGCTTCCATTACGGCATGGACATCGCGGGCGAGGAGGGCGCCTCTGTCGCCTGCTTTGCCGACGGCACCGTCGGCACGGTGGGGGAGAGCAATATCCTCGGCAACTATGTGACGGTCAACCACGAGGGCGGATTTTCAACGCTCTACGCCCATTGCAGCGCCATCACCGCGAGCGCGGGACAGAGTGTCAAAAAGGGCGATGCGATCGCTAAAGTTGGCTCGACCGGCAACGCCACGGGCTCGCACCTCCACTTTGAGGTGCACGACGGGGAAGAGTATCTGAACCCTGTTTACTATGTGGTTCCCTGAACGCGGGCTCCACGTTTCGTGGAGCTTCTGGCTGCTCATTCTGCTCACGGCCATCGTGAGCCCGCTGGCGATCGTGCTCTCGATTTTGCTGGCCGCCGCGCTGCACGAGTGCGGGCATCTTCTGACGCTGCGGGCATTCCACGTGCCCATCGAGGGGCTGCGTCTCAGCGCGTTTGGCGCGGTGCTGCACGCGCGCGGAGCGCAAAGGCTCTCTTACGGGCGTGAGCTTGTCGTCACGCTCGCGGGCTGCGGCATGAACCTCGTCTGCGGCGTTCTGACGGCGTGGTTTTCGCTGCACTATGTGTGGGTGGAGGGCTTCGTCTTCGCTGGCGCGCACATTCTGATCTGCGCGTTCAACCTGCTGCCCATCCCGCCGCTCGACGGCTCGCACGCGCTGAATCTTGCGGTCTCGGCGTTGTTTGGCCCGCTCGTGGGCGACGCGGTCGCGGCGCTTGCGGGCGTTCTCTGTTCACTCGCGCTGCTGGGCGGGGCAGTGTATCTCTATGTGCAGACGCGCGGCGGCGCGCTCGTTATTTTTGCCGCACTGGCACTGCTTTTAAGCGCGCTCAAAGAACTGAGACTTGCGCGTCGCGCAATAAAAGTGTAGAATAGCCGAAAATGGATGTTTGTGCCCATTTTCGGCTTTTTATTTTTGCTTACTTCAGAGGAGAACTTTTGTGGATAAGAGATTGGAACGCATTTTGCCCCGCGTGCAGAAGCCCGCACGCTATGTCGGCGGGGAATTCAACGCGATCATGAAGGACAAGAGCAAGGTCGACACGCGCGTCGCCTTCTGCTTTCCCGACACGTATGAGATCGGCATGTCGAACCTCGGCATGCGCATTCTGTACGGTGTGATGAACAATATTGAGGGCGTGTGGTGCGAGCGCTGCTTCGCCCCCTGGGGCGACATGGAGCAGGAGATGCGAAATGCGAACATCCCGCTCTACGCGCTCGAATCGTTTGACCCGATCAAGGATTTTGACATCATCGCCTTTTCCATTGGCTATGAGATGGCGTTCCCCGCGATGGTCGACATGCTGGACTTAGCAGGCGTGCCGCTGCACGCGAGCGAACGCACGGCGCTCACACCGCTCGTTGTCGCGGGCGGCACGGCGATGTACAACTGCGAACCCATCGCGGATTTTATCGATCTTGCTCTTATCGGCGAGGGCGAGGAGATGGATGTCGAGCTCATCGAGCTGCACCGTCGGGCGCGGCGAGAGGGCTGGAGCAAGCACGAGTTTCTCGTGTGCGCCGCGCAGATCCCGGGCGTCTATGTGCCGAGCCTTTACGACGTTGTCTACAACGACGACGGCACGGTCAAGTCCATCACGGCAAACGAGGGTGCGCCCAAGGTCGTCCTAAAGCGCATCATGCGGGACATGGACAAGGCCTACTATCCGACCAAGACCATCGTTCCCTCGACCGAGATCGTGCAGGACCGTGTGTCGCTCGAACTGTTTCGCGGCTGCATCCGCGGCTGCCGCTTCTGTCAGGCGGGGTATGTCTACCGTCCCGTGCGCAACCGCTCGGAGGAGCTGCTGCGCGGCTACGCCGTTGAAGCCGTCGAGGACTCGGGCTATCAGGATATGACGCTCTCGTCGCTCTCGACGTCCGACTATCCGCACCTTGTCGAGCTGTGCGACGACTTAGAGGACTTCTGTGCCCAGCGGCATGTGACGCTCGCGCTGCCGTCGCTGCGTGCGGATAACTTCTCCATGGCGCTGATGGAGCGGCTGCAAAAGGGCAGAAAGACCGGCCTCACGTTTGCACCCGAGGCGGGCACGCAGAGACTGCGCGACGCCATCAACAAGAATCTGACGGAGGAAGATCTGCTCGAATCCTGCCGCCGCGCGTTTGCGGGCGGATACAGCGCGGTCAAGCTCTACTTCATGCTCGGCCTTCCGACCGAGACGGACGAGGACGTGCTCGGCATTGCCGACATCGCGGCCCATGTCATGCACGCCTGGCGCGAAAGCGCACTCAACAAGACGCGCGGCGTGCGCATCACGGTGTCGACCTCGTGGTTTGTGCCAAAGCCGCACACGGCGTTCCAGTGGGAGCCGCAGATCCCCATTGAAGAGTACGAGCGCCGCGTCAAGCTCCTGCGCGAGGCGATGAACACCAAGTCCGTCACGTACAACTGGCACCCCTCGCCCACGAGCTTTATGGAGGCGGTCATCTCCTGCGGCGACCGCCGGCTCGGCAAGGTCATCGAGACCGCGTGGCGCAAGGGCGAAACGCTCAGCGCGTGGGAGGACTATTTTGATCTGAACCGCTGGATGGAGGCCTTTGAGGAGTGCGGCCTTGACCCGCACTTTTACGCCAACCGCCGCCGCAGCGAGGATGAAATTCTGCCGTGGAGCATGATCTCCTGCGGCGTTGCACCGGGGTATTTGAAGCGCGAGCACGCGCTGAGCTATGAGGGCGTGACGACGCCGGATTGCCGCACGCACTGCAACGCCTGCGGCGCAAACTGCCTGGTGGGAGGGAAATGCGATGTCTAAATTGCGGCTGGTTTTTGTCAAGGAGCATCAGGCGTCCTACATTTCGCATCTTGACGTGATGCGCACGTTCCAGCGCGTGTTCCCGCGCGCGGGCCTTTCTATCAAGCACTCCAACGGTTTCCACCCGCACCCGATTCTGTCCATCGTGCTGCCGCTGCCCGTGGGGCAGTCGAGCGACTGCGAGATCCTCGACTTTGAAAGCGTGGAAGACAGCACGGGCGAGGGCGTGGCCGAGGCGCTGAACACCGGCATGCCCGCGGGCCTTCGCGTGCTGGACTGCTATAGCGTGACGTGCCCCGTGCGCGAGATGGTCAACCTGCGCGCGCAGCTCGAAATGGAATACGACAACGGCGTGCCCGAGGGTGCGTGCGAGCGCATCCGCGAGTTTTTTACGCAGGAGGAGATCTTTGTCGAAAAGCGCACGAAGCACAAGGGCATGACCGAGCTCAACATTGCGCCGCTCATCCGCTCGCTCACGCTGACGGAGGGGGAGGGCGTGATCCTCGCCGATGCGGTCGTCGCCGCGCAGGACCCGGGCCTCAACCCCGCGCTGATCGGCGCGGCGGTCGCGCGGCACCTGCCGGAGATCGCGCCGGACTTTGTTCGCGTGCGCCGAAAAGAGGTCTACGACGCGGAAATGAACGTTTTCCGCTGATTTCTGCCGTGCTTTTGCAAATAATGCTTGCATTCCCGTTGGGGATGTGATATGCTACCATAGCTTGAAAAGGGCGGTCCTCTGCCGTGCGCGGGTGAAAGAGTCCCGACAGCGCCGAAGAAAAGCGGTCAAGAACGCCTATAAATAGGAGGAAAATATCCATGGATCTCATCAAAGAGCTCGAATCCCAGCAGCTGAAAAAGGAAATGCCCGTCATCAACGTCGGCGACACCGTCCGCGTTCATGTCAAGATCAAGGAAGGCTCCCGCGAGCGTATCCAGGTCTTCGAGGGCATCGTCATCGCGAAGAAGCACGGCGGTCTTGAGGAGACCTTCACCGTTCGTCGTCTTGCCTACGGCGTCGGCGTCGAGAAGGTGTTCCCCATCCACTCCCCCCTCATCGAGAAGGTCGAGACCGTGCGCAGCGGTTATGTTCGCCGCGCCAAGCTGTATTACCTGCGCGGCCGCGTCGGTAAGGCTGCCAAGATCCGCGAGAAGCTGTAAGGCAGATTCTTTGAGAACAAAAAAGCATGGCGTTTCCGCCATGCTTTTTTTGTTGCCTTTTTCAAAAAGCGTGCTACAATAATACATTAGAAAATCAGGCGCATTTTGCCGCAGAGGGAGACTGTTAGTCCGCCGCTGCGCGGCGCTGGGTTTAGGAGACCGAAATGGACGAATTTGATCAGAAAATGGAGATCAGCGAGCAGCCGCAGGAGGAGATCGTGGAAAAGATCCCCGGACGCGACGTGTATGAGACGGTCTCGTCTCTCGTCTCGGCGCTGCTGGTCGTTGTGCTGGTGTTTACGTTTCTTGTGCGGCTGATGGGCGTTTCCGGCCCGTCAATGATCCCGACGCTGCAGGACGGCGACCGGCTTCTCGTCGTCAACTCGCTGCTCTGCGGCGACTATCAGGTCGGCGATATCGTCATCGCGCGCAAGGAGACCTTTGACTCGAAGCCCATCGTCAAGCGCGTCATCGCCACCGCGGGCCAGACCGTGGACATCGACTTTAACTTGGGTCAGGTCTATGTGGACGGCGAGCTTCTGGACGAGGACTACATCAACGACTACACCTATCGCGAAGAGGGCACCGTGTTCCCGCTTACCGTGCCGGAGGGCGAAGTCTTCCTCATGGGTGACAACCGCAACCATTCGAACGACAGCCGCGATTCCTCGCTCGGCACGGTGGACACGCGCCTTCTGATCGGCAAGGCGGTGTTCCTCGTCTTCCCGGGACGCGACTATCTGACCGAGCAGCGCGAGTTTGGCCGCATCGGCCTTTTGCAGTAAAGGGGGACGAGCAAATGCAGTTGGATTCTCTGAGCTGGTTCCCGGGGCACATGACCAAGACCCGCCGCATGATCACGGCGGAGCTCGGCAACGTGGACGCCGTGTGCGAAATTCTGGACGCGCGCATCCCGATGAGCAGCCGCAACCCCGATGTGGACGAACTGACGGCGGGCAAGCCCCGTTTGATCGTTTTGAACCGCGTCGATCAGGCCGACCCTGAGATGACGAAAAAGTGGGCGGCGTATTTCCGCTCGCTCGGCTGCGCCGTCATCGAAACGGACGCGAAGCAGGGCGGGGGCGTGAAGCAGTTTTCTTCCGCCGTGCGCACGCTGCTGCACGATAAGATCGCCTCTTACGAGGCCAAGGGCCAGATCGGCCGCGTGCTGCGCGTGATGGTACTCGGCATCCCGAACGTTGGCAAGTCGACGTTTATCAACAAGGTCTCCGGCCGCAAGAGCGCCAAGGCGGAGGACCGCCCCGGCGTCACGCGCACGAAGCAGTGGGTGCCGGTCGACAAGACGCTCGAGCTCCTTGATACGCCAGGCATCCTGTGGCCAAAATTCGAGGACAGCAGCGTCGGCGTGCGTTTAGCCTTCACCGGCGCGATCCGCGACGAGGTCATCGACATCGAAGAGCTCGCCATGCGCCTGATGGATTACCTCGGCAAAAATTATCCCAAGGCCATCGAGGAGCGCTACAAGCTCACCGTTTCGGAAGAGGACGACGGCTATGCACTGCTCGAAAAGGCGGGGCGCAAGCGCGGCTTTCTGATCTCCGGCGGCGAGGTCGACACCGAGCGCATGAGCCGTATCCTGCTCGACGAGTTCCGCGGCGGCAAGCTCGGCCGCTTTACGCTCGAATTCCCGCCGGAGGGCGAGCGCACATGAGCGTCAACCTACACTACGAGGACAAAGCCCGCTCCGCGGGCTTTTCATCCGTCTGCGGCGTGGACGAGGCGGGCGCGGGGCCGCTGATGGGCCCTGTATACGCCGCCGCCGTCATCCTGCCGGAGGGCTGTGAGATCGAGGGGCTGAATGACTCCAAGAAGATGACGGAGAAAAAGCGCGCGGCGTTGTTTCCCGTCATCTGTGAAAAAGCCGTCGCCTACGCCATCGCGTCCGTCGACGAGAAGGAGATCGACGCAACGGATATTTTGAGCGCACGCATGAAGGCGATGCAGCTCGCCATCGATGCGCTGCAAATCCCAGCGGACTATGCGCTCATCGACGGCAACCGCGACCACGGCGCGTCGGCAAAGATCACCACGCCGCACGAGACCATCGTCGGCGGGGACGGCGCGAGCTTATCCATCGCCGCGGCGAGCGTGCTGGCGAAGGTCAGCCGTGACCATTATGTGGTCGAAGTGCTCGACCCGATGTATCCCGAGTATCAGTTCGCCAGGCACAAGGGCTACGGCACAAAGCTCCACTACCAGATGCTCGATCAGTACGGCCCGAGCCCCGTGCACCGCATGGCGTTCCTCAAAAAGTGGGAGGCGCGGCGATGAGCACGAAGCAGGACGGCGACTGGGGCGAGGCGCTGGTCGAAAAGTATCTGAGCGAGCGCGGCTGCCGCATCGTGGAACGAGAGTGGCGCTGCCGCTTCGGCGAGATCGACCTCATCGCCGAGAAGGACGGCGTGCTGCTGTTCGTCGAGGTGAAGCTGCGCACAAATTTGCAGTACGGTGCGCCGCGCGAGTACGTCACGGTGAAAAAGCAGGAAAAGCTGCGTGCCGCGGCGCTTTTGTACTTGAGCGGGCGCGAGCTGGATGTGCCCGCCCGCTTCGACGTGGCGGAGGTCTACACCGATGTGCACCGCAGCGCGGGCAAAACGCGCATCGCCTACATCGAAAACGCATTTTGATCTGACTTTGGAAGGGAGGCACGCGATGGCATTATACGCGATCGGCGACCTGCACTTATCGCTCGGTACGAACAAGCCGATGGATGTGTTCGGCCCCAAATGGGCGAACTATGTCGAGCGCATTCAGGAGAATTTTTCCAAGCTGAACGATGACGACGTCATCGTCATCGCGGGGGATATCTCGTGGGGCATGTCGCTCGAGCAGTCGCTGCCGGATTTTCAGTTCATCGACGCGCTGCCGGGGAGGAAGATCCTCTTAAAGGGCAACCACGACTACTGGTGGGGCACGGCGTCGAAGATGAAAAAGTTTTTTGCCGAGCACGACATCACAACGCTTGATATCCTCTACAACAACGCCTTTTTCTACGGAGGCCACGCCATCTGCGGCACGCGCGGCTGGTTTTATGAAGAGGATGCCGCGGGCACGCACACGGGCAAGATGCTCGCGCGCGAGGCGCTGCGGCTTGAAGCGTCGCTCAAGGCGGCGGAGGGGAAGCCCATCTACTGCTTTCTGCACTATCCGCCCATCTATCAGGGCTACAAGTGTCCCGAGATGCTCGAGCTTCTCGACAAATACGAGGTCGAGCGCTGCTATTACGGGCATCTGCACGGCTACACGCACCGCCGCGCGTTCGAGGGGATGCGCGAAAAAACCGAATATGCGCTGATCTCGGCGGATTATGTCGCCTTTCAGCCTGTAAAAATTTGCAATTAAGACATAAATTGATGCAAAAAAGGGTGGAAATTTTGAGGAAGCTATGGTATAATTCCACTTTGCAAAAGCATCATTATCTGATGTTAAACGGAGGAAAAAGAAATCATGACTGTCAAAAATGTTGAAAAGCTGGAAAAGAGCAGAGTCGCGGTGACCGTCGAGGTCGGCGCGGAGGAATTTGAAGCCGCCGTTGCCAAGGCCTACGCCAAGGCCCGCGGCAAGCTCAGCATTCCCGGCTTCCGCCCCGGCAAGGCCCCCCGCAAGATGATCGAAAAGCTCTACGGCGCGGGCGTTTTCTACAGCGATGCCGTTGACATCGCCCTGCCCGAGGCATATACGCAGGCCATCGGCCAGAGCGGCCTCGATGTTGTCGGCTATCCCGAGATCGAGATCGTGGACGACAAGATCGACGAGAACGGCTTCACCTTCAAGGCGACCGTTGCCGTGTATCCCGAGGTCAAGCTCGGCGAGTACAAGGGCCTGACGGCTGAGAAGGAAGAGATCAAGGTCAGCGCCGACGATGTCAAGGAGCGCCTCAATGAGATGGCCGAGCGCAACGCCCGCCTCGTCTCCGTCGACCGCAAGGCCAAGAAGGGTGACATCGCCGTCATCGACTTCGAGGGCTTCGACAACGGCGAAGCGTTCGAGGGCGGTAAGGGCGAGAATTACGAGCTCGAGCTCGGTTCCGGCAGCTTCGTCCCCGGCTTTGAGGATCAGGTCATCGGCATGAAGGCCGGCGAAGAGAAGGATCTCGACATCACCTTCCCCGAGGATTATCACAAGGACCTCGCTGGCAAGAAGGTCGTCTTCCACGTCAAGGCCAAGGAGATCAAGTGCAAGGAGCTTCCCAAGCTTGATGACGACTTCGCCAAGGACGTGTCCGAGTACGACACGCTCAAGGAGCTCAAGGACAGCATCAAGCGCGAGATCACCGAGCAGCGCGAGCAGTCCGCCAAGTATGCCGTCGAGAACGAGCTGATGGAGAAGGTCGCCGCGAACATCGAGTGCGACATCCCCGATGCGCTCATCGATGAGCAGTGCGCCCGCTTCCTCGAGGAGTTCAAGCAGCGCTTACAGTCTCAGGGCATCCCCTATGACCAGTACTGCAAGATGACCAACATGGATGAAGCCAAGTTCCTGGAGGAGGGCAAGGAGCCCGCGACCCGTCAGGTGCGCATGGACCTCGCCGTGAACGCCATCATCAAGGAAGAGAAGCTCGAGGCCACCGACGAGGAGGTCGAAAAGCAGTACAACGACCTTGCTGAGAAGTACAGCATGGACGTGGGCGAGCTCAAGAAGTATCTTGACGCCATGTCCGTCCGCACGCAGATCATCCGCGACAAGGCCATCAGCGTCGTCGTGGACAGCGCGAAGATCGAAAAGAAGAAGGCTCCCAAGAAGGAAGCCGAGGGCGCAGCCGCTGAAGGCGAGGAAAAGCCCGCCAAGAAGACCGCTGCCAAAAAGTCTGCCAAGAAGGAAGAAGAAAAGGCTGAATAATCGGCAAAGCGGCCATAATAGATAGAAACGACGATCAACCACAAATGCCTGCCATTTGTGGTTGATTGTGTACATACCAATTTTTTGAACAGGGTATGAACAAGGAGGTTACCAAGATGAGTTTAGTCCCTTACGTCATTGAACAGACCAACCGCGGCGAGCGCTCTTACGATATTTTCTCCCGCCTTCTGGAAGACCGCATCATTTTCCTCGGCGAAGAGGTCAACGATGCGACCGCGAGCCTGATCGTTTCGCAGCTTTTATTCCTCGAGGCCAAGGACCCCGACAAGGACATCCAGCTCTATATCAACTCCCCCGGCGGCAGTGTGACGGCCGGCATGGCGATCTACGACACGATGCAGTATATCAAGTGCGACGTGTCCACCATCTGCGTCGGCCTCGCCGCCAGCATGGGCGCGTTCCTGCTCTCGTCCGGCACCAAGGGCAAGCGCATTGCGCTGCCGAACGCGGAGATTATGATCCACCAGCCCTCCGCCGGTACGCAGGGCAAGGTCACGGATATGGAGAGCGACGTGGAGCACTTCCTGCGCATCAAGCAGCGCTTGAATAAGATCCTGGCCGAGAACACCGGCAAGACGCCCGAGCAGGTCAAGCTCGACTCCGAGCGCGACCACTGGATGACGGCGGATGAGGCGCAGGCCTACGGCCTTGTGGACAAGGTCATTTACAAGAGATAAGGACAGTTTGACTTATGAGTGAAGATAGGAAAAAAGAGCTTCGCTGCTCGTTCTGCGGCAAGAGCGAGCACGAAGTGCACCGCATGATCCAGGGGCCTGGCGTGCGCATCTGCGATGAGTGCGTCCGCCTGTGCATGGACGTGCTGGAGGACGGCTATGAGCCGCACGACGAGCTGGAAGCGCCCGACTCCATCCCCACGCCGCGCGAAATTCGCGAGGTGCTCGACCAGTATATCATCGGGCAGGAGGCGGCCAAGGTCGCGCTGTCCGTGTCCGTCTACAACCACTATAAACGCATCTTCTTCGGCGGCGGCGACGAGGTGGAGCTGCAAAAGAGCAACATCCTGCTCCTCGGCCCCACTGGCAGCGGCAAGACGCTCTTTGCCCAGACGCTCGCCCGCATTCTGAAGGTGCCGTTCGCCATCGCGGACGCGACGACCCTCACCGAGGCGGGCTACGTCGGCGACGATGTGGAAAACATTCTGCTCCGCTTGCTTCAGGCGGCGGATTACGACGTGGAGCTCGCCGAGCGCGGAATCATCTATGTCGACGAGATCGACAAGATCGCCCGCAAGAGCGAGAACACCTCCATCACGCGTGACGTCTCCGGCGAGGGCGTGCAGCAGGCATTGCTGAAAATCGTTGAGGGCACGGTCGCGAACGTCCCGCCGCAGGGCGGCCGCAAGCACCCGCATCAGGAGTTCATCCAGATCGACACGCACAACATCCTCTTCATCTGCGGCGGCGCGTTCGAGGGCATCGAGAAGATCATCGAGAGCCGTCTCGACCGCAAGTCGATGGGCTTCGGCGCGGAGCTCAAGAGCAAAAACGACGTGGATGAAAGCAAGATTTTACGCGAGGTGCAGCCGCACGATATCTTGAAGTTCGGCATCATCCCCGAGCTGGTCGGCAGACTGCCGGTCATCACGGCGCTCGACGCGCTGACGCGCGACGACCTTGTCAAGATCCTGACCCAGCCGAAAAACGCGCTCGTCAAGCAGTATCAAAAGCTGTTTTCTTACGACGACGCTGAGCTCACGTTCGAGCCCAAGGCGCTCGAAGCGATTGCCGACAAGGCCATCGAGCGCAAGATCGGCGCGCGCGGCCTGCGCGCGGTAATGGAGGGTCTGCTGATGAACGTGATGTACGACATCCCGTCCGACCGCACGATCGACCGCGTGACCATCACGCCGGGCTGCGTGGAGGGGACGGAACAGCCGAAAATTTCCCACCGCACAGAGAAAGAAGGGGAGGCGCCGCAGCCGTCGCTGCCGGCAGACTCCGCTTCATAAGGAGAAACCCCATGGAACCTGTAACAAAAAATCTTCCGGTCATCGCCATGCGCGGGCTCAATGTGTTCCCTCGCATGAACACGAGCTTTGACCTCGAGCGTCCGATCTCCGTGCACGCGCTTGAGCGCGCCATGGAAAACGGGGAGGAGATTTTTCTCGTCACCCAGCGTGAGATCGGCGTGGAGCAGCCGGAGGAAAAAGACCTGTACGAGATCGGCACGGTCGCGCGCGTGACGCAGATCTTGCGCGTGTCTGACCGCGTGCTGCGCGTGATGATGGAGGGCGCGTGCCGCGCCCGCCTCAAGCGGCTGTGGCAGCGCGAGCCGTTTTTGCAGGCGCAGGTCGAGCTCATCGACGAGCCGGCCACCTCGTGCCATAGCAAGCGGACGGAGGCGATGCTGCGCCAGACCTACGCCAGCGTGACGGAATATGCCGAGCTCGCGCAGAAATTGCCGGACGATGTCTACGCCGCCATTTTATCGACGAACGATCCTGGCTATCTCGCTGACTTTATCGCCCAGCAGCTCAACCTGCGCTATCAGGACAAACAGGATATCCTCGACGAGCTGCGCCCGCTGCCGAGATTGCAGCGCATGAACGAGATTCTGCGCCGCGAGATCGAAGTTACCGCCATGGAGCAGGACATTGAAAGCAAGGTCCGCTCCCGCGTCGGAAAAATTCAGAAGGATTTTGTCCTGCGCGAGCAGATCAAGGTCTTACAGAACGAGATCGGTGAGGGCGGGGAGGACGAAGAACTCGACGAGTACCGCGAGAAGATCAGCAAGGCGCACCTGAGCGAAGAAGTGAAGCGCAAGCTGCTGAAAGATGTGGACAAGCTCGCCAAGCAGCCGTTCGGCAGCGCCGAGGCGAGTGTGCTGCGCAACTATCTCGACACCTGCATGGAAATGCCCTGGGGCGAGGAGACGAAGGAGCGCGCCAGCGTAGACGCCGCGCGCAAGATTCTTGACCGCGACCACTACGGCTTGCAGAAGGTCAAGGAGCGCATTTTAGAGTTCATCGCCGTGCGCCAGCTCAACCCCAAGGCGAAGGGGCAGATTTTATGTCTCGTCGGCCCTCCGGGCGTCGGCAAGACGTCGATCGCGCTGTCGGTCGCCAAGGCGATGAACCGCAAGGTCGCGCGGCTGTCGCTCGGCGGCGTGCGTGACGAGGCGGATATCCGCGGCCATCGCAAGACCTACATCGGCGCGATGCCCGGCCGCATCATCGAGGCTATCTCCCGCAGCGGCTCGATGAATCCGCTGCTCGTGCTCGACGAGGTCGACAAGATGGGAAGCGACGGGCGCGGCGACCCCGCGAGCGCACTTCTCGAAGTGCTCGACAGCGAGCAGAACTACGCCTTCCGCGACCACTATCTTGAAATTCCCGTCGATCTGAGCCGCGTGATGTTCATTATGACGGCCAACACGCTCGACACCATTCCGCGCCCGCTGCTCGACCGCATGGAGATCATTGAAATCCCCAGCTACACGGACGAGGAGAAGGTGCAGATCGCGCAACGGCACCTGCTGCCCAAGGAGCGTCAGGCCCACGGGCTGACGGCCTCGAGCCTGCGCGTGGACGAGAGCGCCATCCGCGCGGCCATCGCGCTCTACACGCGCGAGAGCGGCGTGCGCTCGCTTGAGCGTCAGCTCGGCAAGATCTGCCGCAAGGCGGCAATGCAGCTTGCCACAAGCGATGTAAAGCGAGTCACCGTGACAGAGAAGAACATCAAGGACTTCCTCGGTGCGCCGCGTGCTGCACAGGAGAAGATTCCCGAAAAGGACCTTGTCGGCGTGGTGAACGGCCTTGCGTGGACCGAGGTGGGCGGCGAAATTCTGCTCGTCGAGGTCGGCGTGATGGATGGCAGCGGCAAGGTCGAGCTCACGGGCAACCTGGGCGACGTGATGCAGGAGAGCTGCCGCGCGGCACTCTCGTGCCTGCGCCAGCGGGCGCAGGAGCTCGGCATCGCGCCGGACTTCTACAAGACGAAGGACATCCATATCCACTTCCCTGAGGGGGCCATCCCCAAGGACGGACCCAGCGCCGGTATCGCCATCGCGACAGCGGTGCTCTCCGCGCTGACGGGGCAGGCGGTACACCGCGATGTCGCCATGACGGGCGAGATCACGCTGCGTGGCCGTGTGCTCGCCATCGGGGGCTTGCGCGAAAAGACAATGGGCGCGCTGCGCGCGGGCGTACATACGGTCATTCTCCCGAAGGAGAATGAAAAGGACCTCGACGAGATCGACCCGCTGGTGCGCGAAAAGCTGCGCTTTGTACCGGTCGAGACGGTGGACGCCGTCTTTGCCGAGGCGCTCGTGCTGCCCGAAAAATGCACCGCTGCCGCGCACGAGAGCTATCTTCCTCCCGTGCAGGAGAGCGCGCATGGCACGCTGCGTGCGGGCGAAATGAGCTGAAAGGAAACGAAAACCATGGCGATCAACTTCAACAAGGTCGAATTCATCCTCTCGGCGGCGTCGGAAAAGCAGTTCGTGCGCGACGGGATGCCGCAGCTCGCGTTTGCGGGGCGGTCGAACGTCGGCAAATCGTCCGTCATCAACCGGCTCGTCAACCGCAAGAACTTTGCCCGCGTGGGCGCGTCCCCGGGCAAGACCTCGCAGATCAACTACTTTAAGATCGACGGCAAGCTCTACCTCGTCGACCTGCCGGGCTACGGCTACGCCAAGGTCTCCAAGACCGAGCGCGACCGCTGGGGCAAGCTGATGGAAAACTATTTCCAGTCTGCGGGGCTCATTCACCTCGGTGTGCAGATCGTCGACGCGCGGCACAAGCCGACGGCGGACGACGTGACGATGCACGACTACTTCGTGCAGACGGGCTGTCCCGTCGTGATCGTGGCGAACAAGCTCGACAAGCTCAAAGCGCGCGAGATCGAGCCGAATCTTGCCCAAATTCGCGAGACGCTGAGTTTGCGCGACGATGAGCTCGTCATTCCGTTCTCTGCCGAAAAGGGCACGGGCAAGGAGCAGCTGATCGCGGCGATCCTCGACCATTTGAACGACTGAAAAGGAATAATGCTTCACAGAAAAGCCTCTGTATGGGTTGACCATACAGAGGCTTTTTATCGTATTTCCCGGGGAATCAGCGGCGCAGCGTCAAAAGCGCGGTGCAGTGGGAGAAGGATTCAAACGTCAGCGTGGGGAAGTGGGGACGGAGTTCGCCGTAGACGAAGTAAATTTCATCTGAGTCCCAATCCTCGCATGCCGCAGTTCGACACGCTTCGAGCTCTTCGCGCGTGCGGAAGGCGACGTCGCCGATGAAAAGACAGCCGTCCTGCTTCAAAAGCGGCAGGAGTGTGCGCAGAAAGCCGATTTTCTGCGTGTCCGTCAGGTGGTGGAGCGAGTAGGTCGCGACGATGGCGTCGTACTGCTGTGCGCAAAGCTCGGGCACAAGGCCTTTGGAAAAATCGCCCTGATAGAGCCGTGCGTCCGGCATTTTTGCCTGCGCCAGTTCGATCATGCGCGCGGAAAAGTCCTGCCCATAGATGCGGCAGCCCTGTTCGTAGAGCCGCGAGGTCAGTATGCCCGTGCCGAAGCCGATATCCAGCACATCACGCCCGCTCTGCGCGAGCACGCGCTGATAGAGCGCGTTCATCATGGCACGGTAGCCCGCAAAGGGGTAGCGGTCGTTCTCGTCGGAGAGGCCGACGCTCTTGTCATAGCCGTCGGCCCAGAGGTCGAAGCCGGTATTGTTCAGCATGTCAGTCCTCCTTTTCGTTCAGCGGGGGAAGTCCCAGCTCATAGAACGCCACGGCGCTCGCTGCGGCGACATTGAGCGAGTCGACGCCGTGGTACATCGGGATCCTGACCGTGTAGTCGCAGCTCGCGATGGTCGAGGACGCGAGCCCGTCACCCTCCGTGCCCATGACGATGGCAAGCTTTTCTTCGGCGGCAAGGCGCGGATCGTCGAGCCGTACGGAGTCGTTGCGCAGTGCCATCGCGACGGTACGGAAGCCGAGATCGCGCAGCAGCTGCGTCCAGTCGCCGTTTTCGGGCAGGTATGTCCACGGGATGAGGAACACGTTTCCCATGCTGACGCGCGAGGCGCGGCGATAGAGCGGATCACTGCCCGCGGTCGTGAGCAGCACCGCGTCCATGCCGAGCGCGGCGGCGGAGCGGAAGATCGCGCCGATGTTCGTCGGATTCATCACGTTTTCGAGCACGACGAGGCGCCGCGCATCGCGGCAGACGTCCTCGACGCTTTGGAGCTTCGGCCGCCGCATGGCGCAGAGCATGCCGCGCGTCAGGTGAAAGCCGGTGAGCTGTGTCAGCACGGATTCATCAGCGGTGTAAACCGGAATATCTTGACAGCAGCGGGCGAGAATTTCGCGCCCCTTGCCCTGCGTATGCTGCCGCTCCATCAGAAACGACACCGGCTTACAGCCCGCATCAAGCGCACGGCCGATGACGAGCGGACTTTCCGCGACGAAGAGCGCGTTGTCGGGGTCCGCGCGATTGAGCAGTTGGTTTTCGGTCAGGCGCGCGTAGACGTCGAGCGCGGGATCGGAAAAATCGTGGATTTCGATGATGTTTGCCATAGGTCTTCCTTTTTAAGATTCTAAGATGTTCAGCAGTGCGGCGACGTCCGGCAGAACGAACGTCGGCTGCGGGTCAGCGGTGGGGAGGTCTTCTTCCTTCGTCTCGCCAGAGAGGACGAGCAGTGTGTCGATGCCCGCGTTCGCGCCGCTGGCGATATCCGTGTAGATGCGGTCGCCCACGAGCAGTGTTTCCCGCGCGGAAACGCTCGCCTCAAGCATTGCGAGCTGCGGCATCAGCGGTTCGGGCTTGCCGATGACGATGGGGCGGCGGGAGGTCGCGCGCCAGAGCATTTCGCACACGCTCCCGCAGTCGGGCACGAAGCCGCAGGCCGTGGGGCAGACCCAGTCGGGATTGGTCGCAAGGTAGGGGATGCCTTGTCCGAGCAGGATGCAGGCGTCCTCCAGCTTTTGAAATGTCAGCTCGGTGTCGAAGCCCATCAGGAGCGCGTTCGCGTCCTCACGCCGTTCTGCGACGGTAAAGCCCGCCGCGCGGAGCTGTGATTTCATCGACTCCGTACCGCAGACGTAATAGCGTCGGTCTTCTCCGCCGTGCTCGCGGAGATAGTGAATCAGCGCGTCGACCGAGGTGAGAAAATCGCCCGCCTCCGTCGCGACGCCGAGGCGCGTGAGCTTTTTTACGTAGGCCGCTACGCTGCGCGAGGAGTTGTTCGTCAGAAAGCGGTACTGCCCGCCGCGTGCGCGGATGGCAGAGAGCAGCTCGCGGACGCCTTCAAAGAGCCGGTCGCCCAAGTACAGCGTGCCGTCGAGGTCGAAGAGAAAGAGCTTTTTGCGCTGAAGAAGATTATGGTCAACCATCAGTCACGCCTTCTTTTTGCTGTCGATCGCAATGAAGAAGAATGAGCTCACCGCCAGAAGATAGGGGTAGAAGAGGTTTGGGATGATGTCGAACGCCGAGATGGCGTAGCCCAGCTCGTGCGCCGCGGAGATCGCGACGAGCATCTGTGCGCCGTAGGGGATGATGCCCTGAAAGATGCAGGAGAACGTGTCAAGGAGCGATGCGGCCTTGCGCGGGGTGATGCCGTACTCCTCGCTCATCTCCTTGGCGATGGGGTTCGCCATAACGATGGCGACGGTGTTGTTCGCGGTGGCAATGTCCATCGCGCCGACGAGAAGGCCCATGCCGATCTGGCCGCCGCGCTTGCCGCGAAACGCCTTTTTGATCCAGCCGAGCAGCGCTTCAAAGCCGCCGTACTCACGGATCAGCGCACAGATGGCGGAAACTAAGATCGCGACCATCGAGGTTTCAAACATCCCGGCCGCGCCGCTGCCCATGTTTTCGAGCAGCGCCTTGACCGCGAGGATGCCGGTCTGCCCCGTTGCGCCGGTCGCGAGCGCGATGACCGCGCCGGATACGATACCGATGAGCAGCACGACAAAGACGTTGATACCGATGATGCCGCCGATGAGCACGAGCACATAGGGGATGATCTGAATGAGATTGTAGGGCGGAATCTCCGCAGGTGTCACGTCGGCGTGGAGCGTCAGCACGAGGATGAGTGCGAGCGACGCGAGCGCGGCGGGGAAGGCGATGTGGAAATTTTCGCGGAATTTGTCCTTCATCGCGCAGCCCTGCCCGTTGCAGGCGGCGATGGTTGTGTCGGAAATGAAGCTCAGATTGTCACCGAACATTGCCCCGCCCATGACGGACGCGACACACAGCGGCAGGGAATAGCCGCTGGCCGCGGCGATGGGGATGGCAATGGGCGTGATGAGCGTGATGGTGCCGACGCTCGTGCCCATCGCGGTGGAGACAAAGCAGCTTACGACGAACAGCACCGCCACGGCGAATTTCGACGGGATGATCGAGAGCATGAAGTACGCAACGCTCTCCGCACTCGAGCGGCCCACGACGCCGACGAACATACCTGCGGCTAAGAAGATGAGCAGCATCGTGATGATGTTCTTATCACCCACGCCACGGCCCATCAGCGTGAGCTTTTCGTCGAACGACAGCGCGCGGTTCTGACAGCAGGCTACGAGCAGCGCGATGAGAAAGATGACGACGATGGGGATGGAATAAAATCCCATCGGGATTTTGAGCACGTACTCAAAGAGCAGGCCGAGGCCCAGATACAGGACAAGGAACACTAAGATCGGCAGCAGTGCCGCGGGATTGGCTTTTTTTGACATGGGATGACACTCTCTTTCTCCAAACATAAAAAAAGCTCCTGCGCGGAGCTTTTTGTGCGATATGAATTATTATAAGGAGCGTGGAGGACCTTGTCAAGTGAGATTTGCCCAGAATTGAGCGCAAAAGGGCTTGACAGAAGGACTCTAATCTGTTAGTGTACAAATATACTCTAACAGATTAGAGAGGGAACAAGATGGAAACGCCGAAAATTTTTGAGAGCGAATACCGCTTTTGCCAAATTCTGTGGGCACACGAGCCGGTCAAGAGCCGTGAATTGGTCGCGCTCTGCGCCGAGCACCTGGGCTGGAAACCGACGACGACCTACACGGTCATCAAACGGCTCTCTGAGCGCGGGGTGCTGAAAAACGAGAATACTGTCGTCACGTCGCTCATCTCACAGGACGAGGCGCAGACCGCCGAGATCGACGAGCTGCTCGACAAGCGCTTCGACGGTTCGCTGCCCGCGTTCGTCGCCGCGTTTACAAAGTCGAGCCACGTGAGCGACAAAGAGCTTGACGAGGTGCAGAAAATGATCGACCTTTATCGAAAGGAGAATCATCATGGATGACGTCTTTTTGAAGCTCGTGAACCTCAGCATCAGCGCAAGCTGGCTCATTCTGGCGGTGCTCGTGCTGCGGTTTGTCCTCAAAAAAGCGCCGAAGTGGGTCATGCCGCTTCTCTGGGGTGTGGTCGCACTGCGGCTTGTCTGCCTGTTTTCGATTGAAAGCGCGCTCTCGCTCATCCCGAGCGCCGAGACCATCCCGAGCGAGATCGTGACCGAAACGCGCGAGCCGGTGCTCTACGAGCAGGCGACGCTTGACATCGTCACGAATCCGACGCTGCCTTCGGCGGCGGAGGTCCCCGTCGGCGTGAGCCGCCAGCAGGCGCAGGTCGATTTCAACATCTACAGCGTCCTCTGGCTCGCCGGCATGGCGGCGCTGCTCGTCCACGCGCTTGTGAGCGCGGGAAAGCTGAAAAGAAAGCTCGCAACGGCGATTTTGCTGCGAGATAACATCTACGAGAGCGAATTCGTGGATTCTCCGTTCGTCTTCGGCGTGGTGAAGCCGAACATTTATCTTCCCATGCACATGGACGAGGGGACGGCGGCGTATGTCATTGCGCACGAGCACGCGCACCTCGCCCGCCGCGACCACTGGTGGAAGGTGCTCGGCTACCTCGTGCTTGCGCTGCACTGGTTCAATCCGCTGGTGTGGGTCGCCTACATCCTCTTCTGCCGCGACATCGAGCTCGCGTGCGATGAAAAAGTTGTCAAGGGGCTGGACGGTGCGGCACGCGCGGACTATTCGCAGGCGCTATTATCCTGCGCCGCGCCGAAAAGAGCCGTTGCGGCCTGCCCGCTGGCATTCGGCGAGGGGAACATCAAAACGCGCGTGAAAAGCGCGCTGCACTACAAAAAGCCCGCGTTTTGGGTCGCCGCCGCGGCGGTGCTCGCGGTCGTGATCGTGGCCGTGTGCTTTTTGACGAATCCGAAGTCGGAGCGCGGCAGCCTTGTCTGGGCGCAGAAGCTGAATGCGGCGGACGTTGCGTCGATCGAGCTCTACGTTCCGGCGGAAGGGAAGGCGCGGCAGTATAAAAAACTCGGTACGGAAGAAATGGCACAGGCAGTCGAACTGATCAACAGCAGCCGCGGCACATATATCGAAAAACCGGAGACGGTTTACGGCGGCTTGCCGGTGTGGTTCCTCCTCACGATGGACGACGGCACGGTGCATGCTGTCGGCAGCGTAGTGGGCCATTATCTGATCATCGACGGCGATACTTTTGATGCGGACGTCGAGAATCAGGCGGAATGGGAAAACTATGTGCTAAAGGGCGATTCGGCAAGTCCAATCGACATGGCAGACCGGCTGTCGTATGCACTCTATGGGATGACAACGGGGGTGTATACGCTCGGCGAGGCCGTTTTCGAGGATTCCGTCTGGGAAACCAGCTATGAGGAGACCTTTGCCAACACGAAGTCCACGCCCGAGCTGTGGCTTTCCTCCGCACTTGGCACGGACATGACCGGTATTCTGTACGGTACAGTGACGGCGGCGAGAGGATACAGCTACCGCTTTTCGGAGTGGGAAGAGATCGACCTGACCGTGAGCAATTTCGACTGGCTGTTCCGCAGCGGAAGCGGCGAAGATTGGGACGGTACGAGCGCCGCGAAGCTGCGCCGCGAAAACGCCCATGCCTGGCGCGGCACGAGAACGGGCGAGGACGTCAATGCGACAGTGCCGATGGCGGAGATCAGGCGTCAGGACGAGCTCACGGCGATGGACCAGTGGCTCTTATTGCAGCAGAAGGACGGCAGTCTTTACCTCGTGATGGGCTATCGCAGCGGGGGACTTCCCTACAGCGGGGCGCATCCCTACCGCTGGATCGTCCGCCTGAACGGCGGCGCGACCGAGCTGACCCGCGCTGACCTGAACGGCGACGGGATCGAGGAAGTGATCTCCTATACCGGCACTTCCACGCAGGAGCCGTACCGGCTGCGGGTGAGCAATCAGAGCGGCGAAGAGCTCTGGAGCGCGGAGCTGGGGCTGGCGCACGTGGGCTGGAGCAGCTATTTCCTCTATCGCGACAGCGTCAAGACGGCGCTATTGCGCTACGAGCCGACAATCTATCAGGGCGAGGCATCGTATTCCTACGAGCTCTTTATGCTCAGTGAAAACGGGACGACCACGCTGGCGGAGAATTCGGTGAGCTTCAGCATAAATCCCGATTCCAAAGACCCATGGCCCGCCGAGGCACAGAAATTCGCGGACGAGGTCAACAGGCTTTTAGATCAGAGTGAGCTTTTATTCTCCACGCTGAACGCCGAGCTGCATTCCTACGGCGACGGCACGGTCATCCGCTGCGCAGAGCCGTCGGAGAGCGACGGAAGCAGGTCGCTGGCGTCCGCCGACCTCGACAACGACGGCAGGGCAGAGCAGATCATCTGCGAGAAAGTGTTCGGCGGCTATGAGCTGTGCGTCGCCGATGACAACGGCGAGGAGCTGATGCGCGACCGCATGTGGGAGGGCGACGTCTACTTCCTCTGCCGCGAAAACGGACGCGACATGCTGCTGCAATACAGCTTAAACGAGGGCAAAAATCGAGACGCGATCAGCTATTGTGACTACTACTACGGCCTTCACACCTTTGACGGCGGCAAACTGAACATCGTGGAAAACAACAACACGAGCATTTATCTGAACTGGGACGGAACGCAGAACGGCGATTGGGGCGAATCGCAGCAGGCATTCGCAGCGCGCGTCAATGAGCTGATCGACCAGAGCGAATTTCTCATTGCCCAACAGGACGGCGAGCTCATTTTGACGAGCGAGGTGCAGCGCTGGTACTGCGTATCGCCGAAAACGATCAGAGTGGCAATGGATGACACAACGATCTATATCGGCAGAAAAAGCTGGGACTTTGCCGAACAGTACCCGTCGCTCAAAGGGTTTGAGGACATTGGGACCGCAGGCAACTACTTTGTGGCGTTCGGTAGCCTGGGGGAGAAAAACGACCTCTACGTGGTGTTCAATTTCGTGGCCGGCACGCTGCTCAAGACCTTCCCCGGCAACAACCTTATCTGGCAAGGAGATGACCTTTCTACCGCGGTCTACTCCTACTGGTCGGACATCTACGCGCTCAACGGGACGAAGCTCGCCGCGCTCGAACTCGCGAGCGGCGAGGAGATCAGCGGCCTCGCCTTTGCGCCCGACGGCGTGTCGATCATTGCGACGATCTCCGGCAAGAGCGGCGAGCGTAAGGTGACGGTCACGCGCGAGGGCAGCGCGTAGCAGACCTCGCGCACCGACTGGACGGAGGGCGACGGCGCGGAGCGCACGTACTTCGCCCCTGTCGGGATCGAGGGGAACGAGACATTTCTGGCGACGGTCGGCGTGAGCTACCGGCTGGAACAGCAGTCGGACGGCACATCCCGCATCGCGGAGATCACAGGCGCGCAGGGGCTCACGCTGCCGCGCTATCGCCGCGGCTGGGTCAGCGTGGACGAAAAGGCAGACGTCCTGGACGCCGTGATCGCGGACGACGGCAAGAGCGCCGACGTGACGGTGCAGTATTACGCGAGCCTTGGGTCGGGGTATCAGACGTACACGGCGGGGGTTCATATTGTCGCACCGTAGGGGTGCGAGGGGTTCCCCACACCGTGTGGGGATGCGACAAGGGGGGATGTTCTCTTTCCTCGGAAAGAGAACATCCCCCCTTATACCCCCCAAGAGAAAGGGACGAGGGGCCGTCCCCCTCGACCCCGCACATTGTGAGTTTGCAGCTTGAATGACTGCACGCGCTGCGCAATGTAAGTGCGGTGTACATGGCTTCGCCATGAATCCCTGCGATTCGTGACCGCTTGCAACTGCGCCTTACTATCGTGAGGCGCGAGTGACGGTAGCTGGGCGGCAGACTGCGTGCGAAATAGCGGCATTGCTTTGCTCGCCGCATTGATGAGACTGGCGGTAGACGGAAATTAGGCTGCACTTCTACGAGACTGGCAGAGCGGCACCCGCAAGGGGTGTGCCGCATCCGTAAGGCAGCAGAGCCGCCAACGGCTACGCAACAGCGGATAATAGAAGCAGAGACAAATCGTATAGCAACACTAACCGCGGCAACGCCGCGCGCAGACATTCCCATTCCGGAGGTATAAGTGTCATTCAAGCCTCAGACTGCCAATCTAATCCCTTTCTCTTGGGGTTTCAAAGGGGCCATTCTCTTTTGCAAAAGAGAATGGCCCCTTTGTTCCGCTTCCCTGCGCGGCGCAGGGGAACAAAGTACAGCGCTGCCGCGCTGTGATATGTTACCCTTGACGTTTTTTGAAGGTTAAGTAACCTTCAAGCATCAGGCTCGCCGCGACGGCGTCGACGGTTTTCTTGCGCTCCTTGGCGCGCTTGCCATTATTCAATAGAATATTGTGCGCGTCGACGGTCGTGCGGCGCTCATCCCAGAGCGTGACGGGGAGCGACGTGGCCTCGCGCAGCATCTCGGCAAAGCCCTCGGCCTTTTCTGCGCGGGGGCCGCGCGTGCCGTCCATGTTGAGTGGGTGGCCGAGCACGAGCTCTGAGACCTCGTGCTCGGAGATGAGCGGCAGCAGCTTTTCGATGACCGCTTCGGGCCGGTACGCGGTGATAACGGTCGAAAATCCAGTGAGCGTCAGCGTGCGGTCGGAGATCGCGACGCCGGTGTGCGCGTCGCCGTAGTCGATGGCCATGATTTTCATAAAATTGCCTCCTGAGCGTTTCTTTTGACTGCCAGCATACAGGATTTTCACCCAAAAAGCAAGCGCAGGGCAGGGAAGTGGCGTGCGGAAACGGAAAAATCGCGTCAAGAGAGGCAGCGGGAGAGAAAAAACATAGGAAAGAGCGCAAAATCTGCGCGATTTTCTGCAAAAACGTGCTGAATATTTAGAATAAATGCGAGAGAACTCGAAAAGAGTTTTCCCGCATTTATTTTTTTATCTATTTGCATGGAAAAGGAGGAGGCGAGCGGCTTGGGCAAGAGACATTTGACGCTGAAAGACCGCGCAGAGCTGGAGGCACTTTACAACAAGGGGAGCGGCGTTGAGGAGATCGCCGCGAAGCTGAACGTGCATCGGTCTACCGTATATAACGAACTGAAACGGGGAGACACCGGGGAAATGGACAGCAACGGGCGCATCGGTTACAGTGCGGAGCTGGCACAGCAGGAGATCATCAACAACTACAGGCGGCGCAGGGCGGCCCGCGCTGCCACAGAGTAAGCGGAGGGACAAGCCATGAGGACGGCATACTGTGAAATGAAGCCCGGCGGCCTGACGGTCGAGCGGCGTTCCCGGCGGAGCCGGACGGAAGCGCAGCGGCGGAAGCTGGTGCGAGTACGGGAGAACATCGGCGCGGCCATGATGCTGCTTGGCTTCCTGCTTTTGATGGTAATAGGCGGCGCGGAGGATTTGACGGTGATCTTCCTCGGCGGCTTTGCCGGTCTCGGCATGATGCTGTTGGGAGGATGGCTGGGTCATGCGTTCTACGGACAGGAAAAGGACGCGGAATGGCTGCGGCGGGAGCGGGACGAAGATGTATTTTGACCGGGACAGCTATCAGCAAAGCGTCCGGCGGGCGCGTGAGGAACGCTGGCGGGTCAGAGGCCGGGCGCGGGTAGTTCATCCGAAGTACGGGGCCGTGGTGGTGCCGCACCGGTCGAACTATGCCGCACTGCTGAACGCGGCGGAATACTGGGGCTGTGAATGGACAGACATCCGGGATGCGGAGGTCTGGGCCGTGCCGCCCGGCACGGCGGTGGCTATGCCAAAAGAATTTTGCGGGAGGAACTGAATATGAAAGTGAAAATCAACACCCATGGAAACGCCTTGCCGGAGGTTCACGGCGAATGGATAGACCTTTGCACGGCAGAGGATGTCACGCTGGACTTTCTGGAGTACAAGATCATTTCCTTGGGTGTTTCCATTGAGATACCGGCGGGTTACTATGCGCACATTGTTCCCCGTTCCTCGACCTTTGGCAAGTGGGGTATCCTGCTGGCGAACAGCATGGGCGTGATCGAGAACGACTACTGCGGCGACGGCGATGTGTGGGGCTATCCGGCGCTGTGCCTGCGGAAAGAGGGAACGCACATTCCGAAAGGAACGCGCATCTGCCAGTTCCGCCTTGTGGAGAAAGCACCGGACATGGAGTTTGTGCAGGTGGAGAGCTTGGGCAACCGTGATCGCGGCGGCTTTGGCAGCACCGGCGAGCAGGTACATACCGGCGGCACGGCGGAACGGAACAAGCCGGAGAGGAACAGCCGCGTGGAGCGAATGTTCGGCGAGCGGGAGAGCTGGGCCACAGCAGAGGAGGACAAAACGCAGGGGCCGTACAAGGGATTTCTGCTGGTGGTGTGCGAGGAGTGCGGCGCGGTCAAGGCGTTCTGCGCAAAGCGGGAAACGTACAGTTTCCGGTGTCAGGAGTGCGGGCATGAAACGCCGCTGGAGGGTCTGCGCCCCATGTTCATGCACTGTAAGTGCGGTAAGTCGTTCCGCTACAAGACCAACGCAGAGACGGAGACCATCACCCATAGCTGCTTGGACTGCAAGGCACCCGTGGATATGGAGCTGAACGGGAAAGGCACCGCCTATGTGACCATCGGCGTGAGAGGTGGAAAGCGATGAAAGATATTCTGTATGGCTTGGGCGCGATGCTGCTGCTTGCGCTGATGGTGATTTGGGGGCTGGCGCTGGCGCTGGCCGGGCCTGCCCTGCTGAAATTCTGTATTCTGTATCTGTTCGGGTAAAGGAGGCGGCGGGAATGAAGCTATCGAAATTTGCAAACTTGGTCAAGAACGGAGGCCGGTGTGCCGTACTCCATGTGGCGGGCAGCGGGATTTGGCTTTCTACCGGCACGGCGATCTACCGGGCGACGGAGCTGCCGGACATGGAGGGCAGCGAGCAGGTGCGCACGGTGTTGGACATGACGGCGGACGCATGGAAAAAGGTGTATCTGACCGAGGACTGGCCGGAGAGTATCAACAATGTGCTGGGGCTGAACCTTGCGCCGTATGCGCAAGGTGAGCAGGACACGGAAAAACTGAAAGTGGCGGCGGCTCCCAACGGGCTATGGTGTTCCGCCTGCCGCTGCAAGGTGGACGGCGAGCTGATCTTCTACAACGAGGCGTATCTTGCGCCGCTGGCAGAGGAGATCAAGAAAAGCGAATACATCTATTACACGGCGCGGCAGACCCAGACGGGACAGCGGTATCTTGTGGTGCATGACGGCATGGATGTACTGGCAGCCATCATGCCCATGAACATTCTGAAAGAGGAATACATCAACGACCTTGCGGAATTTCAGGCGCTCTGCATGGAGCAGTTCTACAAGGATAAGGAACGCCGGGAGGCGGTTATCGAGGAGGCCGAGGACGACGCGGAGGACGCGGGGCAGATCGGAATGGAGGATGTGCAGGAATGATGGTAACTTTTGATATTTGCGCAGGCAACCCGGGTGCGCTGCAATTCCTGATGCAAGCCTACGACATGGATATGTTTAAGGCTGAACAGGGGTTCCAAAGGATGCAACAGGCAGGCATCACGGGGGCGCGCCTGTATATGCTCTGGAATGACTGCTGCAACAGAGATACGGAAGCGGCGCTGTTGGCTATGAACACGCTGAACATTGAAAGCGTCGTCGAGTTTATCAACTATGAGGGTGGGCGCGGTATTCCTATCGACATTGAAGCCCTCCGAGCGGCAGCGGAAAGGATGTAATAAATGGAAATCGCAAGAGCGCGGGAAATTCTCGACCCGGAACACCGGGAGGCGTATGAGAGCCTTGAACCGGTGAACGAGGCTTGCCGGATGGGTGCGGAGGCGCTGCGGCGGCGTGTGCCGGAAAGCCCCTACCCTGACGGGGATGCGGGTGTACTGGCCTGCCCGTCCTGCGGGAGCGGTGAATACCTGCACAACGAGGATGGAAACCGCTGCCGCTTCTGCGGACAATGCGGACAGGCGATTGATTGGGACGGCAGCACCGGGGGGGAGACGGAATGAACGTTGTCTCTTTTGGCGGCGGGACAAACAGCACCGCCATGATTATCGGGATGTATCTGCACAAAATACCTATTGATCTGATTTTGTTTGCGGACACCGGCGGCGAGCAGCCGCACACCTACGAGTTCATGGGGACGTTCAATGAGTGGCTGGTAAAGCATGGCATCCCAAAGATCGTCTCCGTGGAGTACCACGACAAGGACGGGAACCGATTGACGCTGGAGCAGGAATGCATCAACAGCGGGAGGCTGCCCTCGATTGCCTATGGATACAAAAAATGCTCTCTCAAGCACAAGATCGGGACGCAGGAGAAGTTCTGCAACAACTATCAACCGTGCAAAGAGGTGTGGGCCAGCGGCCAGCGCGTCCACAAATACATCGGTTACGATGCCGGGGAGACACGGCGCATCCAACACGCCGCGCCCATCGACGAAGCGGACAAAAAGTACGAAAAGCATTATCCGCTCTACGAATGGGGCTGGACGCGCGAGGAATGTGTGCACGTGATCGAGCGGGCCGGACTGCCGAGACCGGGGAAAAGTTCATGCTTTTTCTGCCCATCCATGAAGAAGAAAGAAATACAAGCGCTGTGGGAGAACTACCCCGATCTCTTTGAGCGGGCTATCGCGCTGGAACACGGGAGCGCCAAGACAAATGTGAATGTAAAAGGTCTTGGGCGCGACTGGTCATGGGAGAGCTACTACAACGAGTTCATGGCAAACAAGGAGTTCGAGGAGGCACAGTTGACCTTTGACCAGTTGTTCCCGGACAGCCCCGGCGGGTGTATCTGCGGCGCTCCGTGCGGGTGCTATGACGGTTAAGGAGGTGGTGGGGAATGGATTGTAACGTACTGCAAGGCGACGCGCTGGAGCTGCTGCGGACGCTGCCGCCAGAAAGCGTACATACCTGCGTGACCTCCCCGCCCTACTACAATTTGCGGGATTATGGAGTGGAGGGACAGATCGGGAACGAGGGCAGCGTGGAGGAATACCTGCAGGCGCTGGTCGCCGTTTTCCGTGAAGTCCGGCGGGTGTTGCGGCCAGATGGAACGCTGTGGGTGAACGTGGGCGATAGCTATGCTACCAATTCGGGGAACCAGCCGCCGACGAACACCCGCAATTCCTGCGGACACACCGCAAAGCGCGTACCGCAGGGGTACAAGAAAAAAGACCTGATCGGCATACCTTGGCAGTTGGCATTTGCCCTCCGCGCAGACGGTTGGTATTTGCGGCAAGACATCATTTGGCAGAAACCGAACTGTATGCCGGAGAGCGTAAGCGACCGATGCACAAAGTCACATGAGTACATCTTCCTGCTGTCAAAGTCAGCGCACTATTATTTCAACGCGGCGGCAATCAGCGAACCAGTCACATCGGCCAAAGGAAACGCAAGGACGTTTCGCGGCGGCGGAGCCTATACCGGAGGCCGATCTCACGACAACAGCGCACAGGTAGAACGTGAGAGCCACGGGAACAGTGAAAACAAGACGGGGCGTAGGAACAAGCGGAGCGTCTGGAACGTAAGCACAAACGGATTTCGCGGCGCACACTTCGCCGTGTTCCCGGAAAAGCTGATTGAGCCGTGCATTATAGCAGGCTGCCCAGAGGGCGGAGTTGTACTTGACCCATTTGCGGGCAGCGGCACAACAGGCGTGGTGTCCAAACGCATGGGGCGCGGTTTTGTGGGATGTGAGATCAATCCCTCGTATGTAGAAATGGCCGCAGGAAGAATAGCGGAGGTGGAGTGATGGATTGCTACGACTGTAAAGCGAAAAGTGTTTGCGCGGCGGTGGTGCAGCCCGGCTCCGTGTTGTGTCTGATGAACCGCATGAGATACTGCGGGACACACGCAGAGGAAGAACCACGGCGACAGCAGGGCGACTATTGCCAGTATTGCGGGCATCGCCTGCGGGAGATCGGGCGCGAGCGTTTCTGCAACAATGTGAACTGCCGGAACAGATATGTAAATGTTTGAGGTGCTGTTTGTATTTTTCTTTGAGAAAGAGGGCGAAGCGAAATGAGCGAGAAAAGCACGGTATATGAGTGCGTAGACCGGGAGCATGACGCTTGGCGGTGCCGGGCGTGTGGGTACATCGAGAATTTCGAGGCGGACGGGCCGACGGAAAACGGCTGGCACTTCTGCCCCGGCTGCGGGCGGGAGATCATCGTGGAAGCGGTCAATCCGTGTCCGTTCGACAATGACAACTGTATGTGCCAATTCTGCGAAACGCCGTGCAATAACGGCTTAAACTGCTCCGACTGTGCCCACGAGGGAAAGGCGGTGCATGATGTATTTCTCTGCACGGGCTTTGACGGGAGCGTGAAGCAGTACGTTGCGAACTGGAAGCGGAAGCAGATGGAGGAGCTGGGAGGCGAGCAGGAATGAAAGTGTATCTGGCCGGAAAGATCACGGGAGACCCGAACTACAGGGAGAAATTCGCGGCGGCGGCGAAGAAGCTGGAGGAGCGGGCCGGTGTAACGGTGATTTCTCCGGCGGTCACGCCGGAGGGGCTGAAAAAGGCGGACTATATGCGCATCTGCTTTGCCATGCTGGAGAGCGCCGACACGGCGGTGTTCCTGCCGGATTGGGAGGACAGCCCCGGCGCACAGCTTGAAAAGCACTGGTGCGAGTATGTGGGGAAAAAGATGGTGTTTCTGATGGAGGGTGCGGAATGATCGACTTCGAGGGCTACTATCTTGTGCCACCCGATCAGGTTGCGTACATCGAAACGAGGAGAGGCGGCGGGGATGCGCAATATGGGCTGTTCTTGGGCCTGCCCGGCGGGAAAGAGCTGGGCGTGTGGTACAGAACAGAGGAGGCGCGAAAAGTCGCTTATACGAAGCTCGCACGACAGGTCGAGATCGGGAAACGACAGGACAGGGAGGACATCTTGTATCGCCTGCGGTTGATCGAGGCGTGTATCAATAAGACGGATAAGCGGACGCTGCGCATCTGGAAGCAGCTCCAACAACTGCTGCATCTGGAAAGCGAGGATACGGAATGAGCGGGAGAACAACAGAGCGTATTCTGAACGCGGCGGCAAAGGGGCTGCTGTTTCTGTTCCTGTATGTGATGCTCGACCTGTGCTGGATTGGCGCGGAATGCGTCTTTGAGGGCATCGTGCATGAAAGCAGGGTTGACGGTGTTGTGCTGGCGTGGCTCTGCTGGCTGATCGTGGGAGAAATTGAGCAGTTCGAGCGGAAAATCAGAGGTGACAGGAGATGAAGCCGCTGCTTTGCCGCTTGGGACTGCACAGCCCGTGCAAGACGGAATACATAGAGGTCACACGCCGCCGGAGCGACCGGCACGGCGGGAAGTATCACACGAATTACATCTGCTGCCGCAGGTGCGGGAAGCTGTGCTACCGGATGCGGCGGCGCAGGGAGAAAACGATATGAAATGTGAGCTATACCACGATAATTTCCAGAATTTCAAGCGATACAATGTGCCGAAAGCCCAGCTTGTAATCGCGGACATCCCATACAACATCGGCGCGGATGCCTATGCCAGCAATCCCATGTGGTATCAGGGCGGCGACAACAAGAACGGGGAAAGCAAGCTGGCAAAGCAGAGCTTTTTCCACACGGACGGTACGTTCAAGATCGCAGAGTATATGCACTTCTGCAACAGGCTGTTGAAGAAAGAGCCAAAGGAAAAGGGACAGGCCCCGGCCATGATCGTGTTCTGTGCCTTTGAGCAGATGCAGACCGTGATCGAGTACGGAAAGCGGTACGGATTTGCAAAAAGCTATCCGCTATTTTTCTGCAAGAACTATTCCGCGCAGGTGTTAAAAGCCAACATGAAGATCGTGGGCGCGACGGAATTTGCGGTCGTCCTCTACCGGGACAAGCTGCCGAAGTTCCGCAACGTCGGCGAGGACGGCGGAAAGCACATGGTTTTTGACTGGTTCCGCTGGGAGCGGGACAGCCGAAAGGAGTACCCGAAGATACATCCCACGCAAAAGCCGGTGGGCGTGTTGAAACGCCTGATCGAAGTGTTCACAGACCCCGGCGACGTGGTGATCGACCCGGTGGCCGGGAGCGGCACCACATTACGCGCCGCCTACGAGCTGGGGCGCAGCGCCTACGGGTTCGAGGTGGACAAGAGTTTCTACGAGGCGGCGAGAGAAAAGATGCTCGCGCCGATCTTGGCGGAGAAAACGACAATCTGACGACCGGAGGCGGTCGCGCCGTGAGAGCGGCGCGACCTTGCCGGTTGAAGCGAGACCTGTTTCCGGCGGTGCCGGAGAGAATTTTCGTTGCGGCCGAGGGGCCGCAATGGGCTGGTATACCAGCAGTAAGTTAAGAGACAAGCCATGAAACAGGGGTGTGCCTGACGGCATACGACTGTTGAAATGGCCCGTATGCAAGCCGGTGACGGCGCATACACGCAAAAACGATGGAGGCGTGGCCGCATGAGCCTGTATTACCGGGAACAAAAACATATCTGCGGCAAAGACTACGCCACGGCGGGGTACATGGAGGTCGATCTGTACCCCGTGACACCAAAGCAGCACAAAGCGAGCCGGAGAGCAAAGAAGAAAGAAGCCTGCACCCTCGCCCAGCAGACCTACAACGACAACCGCTCCAAGAGATACCATGTGCAGCTTGTAAACGCCAACTTCGGAAAGGGCGACTTCTCGTGGACGGGAACCTATGACGACGATCATCTGCCAGCGCCGGGAGACACCAAGCGAGCGGATATGGACTGGACGAATTACATCAAGCGGGTGTATCGCTGGTGCGACAAGAACGGCGTGGAGCGCCCGAAGTGGGTAGCCGCCACGGAATACACAACGGTGATGGCAGACGGGACGATCTGTGGCCGCCATCATCACCACGCGATCATCCAGCACACAGAGGGACTGACCCGCGACGCGCTGGAGGAGCTGTGGAGCGATAAGAACGGAAACAGCATTGGCCTAACACGAGGGGAATATCTCACTGTTGACCACGGAAGCGTGGAGGGCCTTGTAAAATATATCAACAAGAACAAGCGGTGTGCCCGAAGCTGGCGGCAGAGCCGTGGGCTGGAAAAGCCAAAGACACCGCCGCCAAACGACAGCCGGTGGAGCCGCCGGAAGATCGAGGAGGCCAGCACCGTGTACATAGACGACGCTGCGTTTTGGGAGCAGAAATACCCCGGCTACACGCTCAACCGCGTGGAAACCAAGGTGAGCAACGCCGGGCAGCGGCATACCGTTGTGATCTTGCGCCGCGCCGAGTGCTGGCACGGGCGAGGAAATATATATCGACCAAGGAGGAAATGAGAATGAACGATGCCGAACGTTTCGAGCAAATTTTTCTGTCACAGGTGACGAGACCGGGTGCGGACAAGCTGCTGGAGTGGCTGAAAAGCACAGACTTCTTCACGGCTCCGGCCAGCACACGGTTTCACGGGGCCTATCCGGGCGGGCTGGTGAAGCACAGCCTGAATGTGTATTATGCCATGCTGGGGAATTTCAATCTGCGCGGTCTGTATTCGCCGCAGACGCAGGCCATCGTGGCGCTGCTGCATGACGTGTGCAAGGCGAACTACTATGCCGGGGAATATCCCGACTACACCGTGAAAGATCAGATGCCCATGGGACACGGGGAGAAGTCTGTCTATCTCGTGATGAAGCACATGGAGCTGACGGACGACGAGGCCCTTGCCATCCGCTGGCACATGGGCGCGTATGACGACGCTTTCCGTGGCGGGAGCCGTGCGCTGAATGCCGCCATGGAAAGAACGCCGCTGGTGCTGGAGCTTCATTACGCGGACATGATAGCGACGCAGAGAGAAAAGAACGAAGAGGTGCTGTGAATGGCGTACCGGCTGGAGCTATCCGATCTGCCACCGCGTTACCGGGCGCAGGCAGAGGCACAGCTTGCCGGGCGAGGGAAAAAGCGGGGCGACACCGTGACGGCGGCGGCCCGTGCCGCTGCCATGTCCGGGCTGAAATTTGACAGCCGGGGCGAGTATGAATACTATGTCGGCACCGTTGCGCCAAAGGTCGGACGCGGGGAGATCGTGAAGTGGGAGGCGCATCCCTGCTTTCTGCTGTTCCCGGCGGGAGAATACAACGGCGTGAAGCTGCGGAGCGTTCAGTACACGGCGGATTTCCGGCTGACCTATGCCGACGGCACGGTGGAGATCGTGGAGGTCAAGAGCAAGTTTGTCCGGCGGATGCAGCGGGATTATCCTGTGCGGCGGCGGGTGTTTCTGGAGCTGATCGCCCGCCCGGCGGGCTGGAAATTCACGGAGATCATCACGGCGGACAGCAAGGAAGAAATCAAACGCTGGCGGGAGCTGGCGGAGGAGGTATCATCATGTGGGAAAAACGGCTGACGCACTACGACGCCGACGGGCGCGTGTATTCCAGCAGGGGCTACGAGGTGGCCCTTGCAAAGCTGGCGTGGTTCGAGGACAGGGAGCAGAAACGGGAGGAAATGCCCGTGTGCGGCCTGTGCCAGCGGTACCAAAAGCTGGAGACCGTGGACGGCACGGCGTTTTGGTTGGAATACGGCGAGGACGGCAGGCCCCGCCTTGTGATGGACAGCACGGCGCGGGGCGGCGGGCTGAATGTGCTGTGCGCGGAGTTCTGCCCCATGTGCGGGCGGTTCTGCGGGAAGCTGGAGGCGGAGCATGAGGAGAAATAAGCATATCCCGGCGCATTTTGGCACCAACGCGGCACGTCAGGCGCAGACGCGCTATCTGCGGGGAAAAACGCCGGAGAGCGAGCGGGTGGAGAAAAACCGGGAGGCGGCGGGCCATGTGATCTCCCTGTGCTTCATGGTTGCGCTGCATGACCGCTACGGCATCGGGAAAGACCGGCTTGACCGCGTGACCAACGCCGCAAACGGCGCGTTGGAGCGGTTTGCCGTCAACAAGCGCGGCGTGGGCATGGAGCGGGCGAAAAAGAAGCTGAACGAGGAGCTGGAGGGGCTGCTGACGGAGAATTTTGTGCTGCCCGCGTCAAAAGCACCGAAAAGCAACCGGGATTGGGCCTTGCTGGGCGAACGGCGGGAAGCGGCGGAGATCGTAGTGAAATGCTATGCGCTGGGGGCGCGTCAGGCCCTCGGTTTTGGCTTGGAGCGGCTGAATGAGACCGTCCGCGCCACGGAGGACGTATTCCGGCAGTTTAACGAGTGGGCCGAGGGTGGGGACTGGTTCGGCTACAATATGCTGGCCCGGCGTATGACGGATATTCTCGGCGAGCCGGTGGATGTGGACGAGAGCGACGCGAAAGAGCCGATCTTCGGGAAAACGCTGGATTGACACCACAGGCAAGGAGATTTGGCGCGGAGCCAAGAACAGGAGGCGACGGATGCGGTATGGCAGCGTGAAGCACATAGCCCTGTACTACAAGGCAATTCCGGGGATGCTGCGCCTGCTGCGGCAGGAGCGGGCGGAATTGGAGGGCAATTATTACGGACTGCGGGGGCTGGCGTGTGACGGAATGCCGCGCGGCTCGTCGCCGGGAAAGCCGACGGAGGAAAGCGGGCTGCGGGCGCTGGAAAACGGCGTGAGCGAGCGGCTGGCAGAGATCGCGGAGACGGAGCGGGTTTTGTCCGGGGATGAAGCCTGTATCCGTGCCTGTCTGGACGCGCTGAACGGTAAGTACAAAGAGGTCATTGTGATGCGCTATGTGCGTGGGTACAGTTGGGCGAAGATCAGCGCGAGACTTGGGACGGCGGACAGCACGGCCCGCGATTGGCACACAAGAGCAATGGAGCGGCTGGGCGAGGTGCTGGAGGAGCTGCCGGAAGCGGAGGCGCTGGCCCGTCGCGCGTCGCGCGCGCGTACATAATAAGCGGCAAAAAATTTTGGGCCGTCCGGCGGGGCTGAGCAAGGGCTGCTTTGCCGACTGATCTTGCACCGGAACACCACGGCGGCGGAACAGGAAAACCGGCCTTATAGGAACAAGTTTTTCAAGACTTCGCGCGTGGCGCGAAAGGGTTTCCGTGATCGTCGGGGCGGCTCTGGAAAAACAATTTGCGAATGGGAGGAAAAGACCGTGGATTTTGTGGATAAGCTGGTGGAGGGCATGAGGCGGCTTTTTGTGCGGAGAGCGAGGCGAAAAGCGCTCCGGCGGCGGTGCAGATACCTGTACAGCAGCAAGAGAAGATAAAAATGCCCCGGCGGGCCGTTTTGGTACGGCCTGCCGGGGTTTTGTTCTGCACGATAGCAAGTCGGATTTGTGTTATTCGTCGGCGGGGCTGTCAAGCTCCAGCGGGCGTCCCTCGCGCTTCATGCGTTCTTCGCAGGCTTGCAGCACATACGCCTGTACGCTCTGCCCGGCGGCCTTGGCAGCGGCGCGGATGGCGTTGCCGATGGGCTTAATGGGGCGGGCGCTGATGCGGTCGCATTTGGCGTTGTAAATGTCGTTGTTACGGCGCTTGCTTTCGGGTATGGGCATGGTCAATCCTCCTTTTCTGGCTCGTCCGGGCAGTCTGTCAGGTCGATCACGATGATCTCCGGCGGCTGCGGGGCGAGCTTATAATATTTTCCGTTTTCGTAGTGCTGATCGGTCACGCCGTCATACCAGCATATATCGCCGTGTTGTGCCTGCGCCGCCTCCATGCGGTCTTGTGCTTGCTGCTCGGTGAGGCCGTCAAAGGTGAGGCGCTGGCCGTCGGCAAATTCGGCCACAAGGCGGTACGCGGGGAACACTTCGGGGACTTCGTTCATGGTCTGCCTCCCTGTTCGGTTTTGCTTTGTCGCATTATAACACGCGGGCGTGTAAAAGTCTACGGGGCAATTTTGGCGGAGGCGCGGGCTTTAAGCGCCGCACGGGCGGTTTTGTAGTCGGGGAATACTTCGGCAGCGGGAAACTCTTTCATGCAACAGTTCCACTTGGGGCGCGAGGTCTTGCGGAGATAGACGATCTCGCCACAGTCGTGTTCCAAGTACCATTTTTCCAGCGTTCCATCGTGGTTGAGCGTGTATCTTGTGGGGGCTGCGGTCGTGGCCATAGCGGTGTCCTTTCTGCCCTCGTGACCTCCGGGGCGGGTGCTTAACTTGCTGGTAACTTGCTGAAAACTTGCTGGGCGGTTTTGTTACTCCGTCAGGCCGAGGGCGCGGCGGGCGGCGATCTCGGCGTTTTGGGTCAACTGGCGCTGCCATGCGCCATACCGGGGAGACCAGCGGAAGCCGTTTTGCTTCAGGGCATCGCGCTGCTCGTCGTCGGGCTTTTCGTCAAAGATGATCTGGAGACGGTCGGCTTCGAGGTTGCGGACGATCTCGCCGCCGGAGAATTTTGTGTTGTCGGCGGGCTGCTCGGCCTGCTCCGTGCGCTTGCCCAGCTCGTCGAGGCGGGCTTGTGTGCGCTTGATCTTGCCGCGCAGGCTGGTTAATTCATAGTCGGGGATGGGGTGCTTTACCCACGGGCAGCGCTGGCAGGTGTCGGCAAAGTCGGCGGTGAGCTTGGCGGCGGCCTCGGCGGTCAGACCGGGAAAGCCGACAAAGGATTTGTGCTTGCGATAATAGGCATTCATGGCCTTGTTGCGGTCAAGCTGGGCTTGCAGCTTTTGGAGCTGGTCAGTGAGCATTTCGCGGGCGTGGGGGTCGGCGAGGTCTACCGCGCCGGTGCCGACGGCCTCGATCTTGTTCAAGATGGCCTTGATCTCGTCGTACTCTTTCCAGAGGGTGCCCTCGCGGGACATCTGCTTTTCGTGCTTTTTCATGTTGTAATTGCCCGCGCCGGAAATGAACTGGCTGGGATAGCTGGCCTGATTGCGGTTGTAGTCGTTCGTCCATTGAGCAAGGCGGCGGGCGTAGCGGTCAAGCAGCGCGTCGAGCTTGTCGTGGTAGTAGGGGCTGACCTTGGCTTTCCGTGCCTCCACCAGCGCGGCGGCCTCGTCCACGGCGGCGCGGCAGCCGTTGGTGGCGCTGCCGGGCTGGTAGTCGCTCATGTGGACGCAGTAGTGAGCGTTGCGGGCCGTGTCCTCGTTGATCTCGTAGTAGCGGGCGGCGGGCTTTGCTTCGGCCTGCGGCGTGGAGATCATGCTTGTCTGTTCGTACATGGTGTGTACCTCCTGATTTTGTTTTGGGTCTTGCTTATGGGGTGCCGTCGCTTTGTCCGGTGCGGCGGCTCCAAGGTATCCGGTTTTGTAGTCAGTCGAGACAGGTTTCGTAGCGGATGCGGTATTGCTCTTTGAGCTTGTCATAGGCGCGGGTGGTGACGGTGTAGGTGTTGCGCTCCTCGTCGTAGCTGATGCCGCGCCCGTGGAGCTGGGGCAGATCGTCACGGAGCGGGCGGAGAAAATAATGCTTGCCGTAGTAGGAAAGATCGGCGGCAAAGTCACAGCCCGTGGGGGCCTGCTGCATTTCGTAGCAGTAGACATATTCGCCGGGCTTGTCGGCCTGAACGGCGGGGGCCTTTTCTGCCTCTAATGCGGCGTAGTCCGGGGCGTAGCCGAACAGCTCGCCGGTTTTGGGGTCGTAGCGGGCGGCGGAGAAGTCCGGGACAAAAAGCGTTGTCTGCTCGTTGATCTGCTGGGCGTAGCCGCCGGGGACGGGGGCAAAGGTGCCGTTAATCTTGCGTTCGATGGATGCCATGTTGTTACCTCCTGATTTGTGATTTGCGGGGTCAATGGGTGGGACACTGGAACAGGACGTAAAGATCAGCCTTGCGGGCGATCTCGTTGATGCGCTGGGCGGTTGTGTTGCCAAGGGAAAATACGGCGATATAGTTCACGTGGCAGTCGTCCGGGGTGAAGATCGGCTTGCACTCTACGCCCAGCATCCGCAAGTATGTTACGATGTCGGCCACTGCCATGATCTCGCGGCCTGCGTCTGCGCAGCATTCACGGTAAAGGTCAACGCCGTATTTGTCGCGGATGGCGTCGAGCTGGGCCACGTCGAAAAGCTCCGTAAACGGTTCGTATCTGTGTGGGGCGGCGAGGTGGGCGGCGATGATCTCATTTCTGCAAGCCCAATATCCGGCGGTTTTCATGTTGTGTTCCTCCTGATTTGTGATTTGGTTTTGTGCGTGGGGTCGGGTCGCTTTGTTCGGTGCGGCCCGTCCAAGGTATCCGGCTGCGGGGTCAGACGCTATCGGCCAGCGGGACGACACGCCACTCCTCCGGCCTTTTCTTCGTGGCTTTGATCTGCTCCAGCGGCTCCCGTTCCTCGCATACGGCGTACTGCTTCCAGCGGTAGCCCTGAAAACATCGGTTTTTGGTCAGCGCCTCGCGGGGGATGTAAAGCTGCTTGTATTCCAGCGCGTACATGGTCAAGCCTCCTCGCTGATCTCGACGGCGGCGGGGCGGTGCTTGTGCATCGCGGTCTCGGCCTCGTCGAGACTGTGAAAATATCCGGCGGTGCTGCTGGGGTGGCGCAGGCAGCAGCTATCCTCCAGCACGGAATACCAGTTTTCAAACAGCGTTTCACCTGCAAGGCAAACGATGTCATGACGCTCGTTCCCGTCGCGGTATTGCTTGATGATCTCCATTTTGTTGCCTCCTCGTTTTTGTGTTCGGCCTGCCATCATCAGCACCGGGCGGCCATTCCCGGCGGACGGCCCCGGCGGGCCGTTTCGGCTTGGGTTTTGTTATGCGACGCGGAAATAATAGGCGTTCTTCTTGCCGCTCCACTTGCCCCCGGCTGCTTCGATCTCTTTTTCGTGGGGCTTTGTGTCTCCGGCCAGCCAGACAACCGGCGCGGCGGTGGTCGCACCCTTGATGGTGGCGGTCAGGCCGTCCACCTCTGCCCAGCGGGCCGCGATGATCTCGGCGGCGGTCTTGGGTTCGACGGCCTCGGCGGCGGGCTGCTCCGTCTTGGTTTCGTGCAGCTCGGCCAGCTTGTTTTTCAGCTCGTCGATCTCGTTGGCAGCGCGATACAGATCGCCGCGCAGGGTGGCGGCTTCTTCCTGAGACTGGGCCAGCTCGGCGCGGAGCTTGTCGGCCTCGCCGGTTTTGGTGTTGTCCTCGGCGGCCTCGGTAAAAAAGGCCCGGACGGCGCGAACGGTTTCGGGTTCGGCCTTAATGGGCATGACCACGGCAAACGGTTCATTGTCGCAATAGGCGACGGCGGCGGAGATCGCGGACGCGGCGCGGAGCTGGGCGGCGGGGTGCAGCGCGGCGATGAATTTTGTGTCGTAGATCGCGGCGAAATCGGCGGCGGCGTTGTAGTAGCAGACGGCGGCGGCCTTGGGGGTCTGCACGGTCAGCGGGGAGCGCTGGAGGGGCTGCGCGTCGGCGTTGGTTTTCAGCGTGTCGGCGTACAGCCTGACGAGATCGAGCTTGTGCGCGTCGTCCTCGTGCTTGCCGTCCTTGTCAATCGTCCAGTTGCCCGGCTCGCAGCAGGTGAAGCCCTGCACGGTGGCGGCGTACTCCGGCGGGTTCATGGTGCAGAGAAGAAAGCCGTTGCATACGTAGATCGTGCCGTCCTCGGTGACTTGGCAGACGAGGCGCGGCGAGCCTTTCAGGGCCTTGGCGGTGGCGGCGGTGTAGCGTCCTGTGAATTTCATCTTGTGTTCCTCCTGATTTTGTTTTGGGTTTTGCTTCTGGGGCTGGGTTGCTTTGTGCGGTGCAGCCCTGCTAAAGTATCCGCTTGCGCCGGATCAATGCTTGGACTTCTCCACCTGCAAGGCGTGGAACAAATGGGCCTTTGCCATGTAGAAATGCGGGTCGGTCTCCGGCGCGTCTTTCCCGGCGGCCTCGGCGGCCTCGCGGACGGCCTTGCCGGGCTTGTCGGTGTACTTCCAGAGCTGGCAGGTGATGGCGGACTTTGCGCCCTTTTTCACGCTGTAGCCCATGCGCTTCCACTCGGCGAACGTGTGGAACTGATCGGCGGCGAGCATGGCGGTGAAGATGTCCTCGGCGGTGTCCGCACTGCCCTCGTCAACGGTGATCGTGACGTTGGAGCGGCGGGCGGCGATCTGCTCGGCGGTGTAGGTGGCTTGCACCAGCTCGGCGAGCTGGGCGGGGGTGAAGCTGGCGCGGACGTTCTCAAAAATGATCTCGTTGTTAGTCATGGCGTTTTTCCTTTCCGGCCTTGGCGGCCTGTACACGGTGTCGTGTTGTTTGCTGTGGCTCGAATGTAACACGGCACCGTGTAAATGTCAAGCGTTTTTTTGAATTTTTTTCGGGGCTGGGGTGTTCCCCCGTAGGGGGAAATTTTTTCGGCCTGCCCTGCTGGGCTTGCGTTCTGCGGGCGGGTGTGCTATGCTTTAGCCGTGGCAGGGCGGCGGCGAACTCGCCGCCCGTGCCGGGGAAAGAACGTCGGGCCGTGCCTTGGGAGGGTGGCCCGGCGTTTTACTTGTTCAGCCGCTCGCGGAGCTTTTCGCGGAACTCCTCGATGGTCTTGCACTCGTCAGCGAGTATCAAGAGCCGGAGCCGTTCGGCCTCCTGCGCTTGCTGCACAAGCAATTCGCCTGTGTTCGGCGTGGTCATGTTCACCTCCCCTTTCTGGTCGCCGTGGTCGGCGGTTCGCTGGGCGGCGGTCGCTGTGGCCGTCCGCTTGCCCTGCATGATAGCGGCGGATTTTTGCGCCGTCAATAGGGCTGTTTTCGTTCCCCAGTCCCCCTTTAGGGGGGACGTGGGGAAGTTTTTTTGCACAAAATTCCGTGGCGTTTTCTGTGCAAATCGCTGTGGTTGGGGGACTATAGGGGGCATATTAGCTTAGCTTATCCGGGGACGATACCGGGCGCGGTAAATACCCTCGGCGGCGGCTCCGGCCTGCCCGGCGGCAGATCGGCAGACCGGCGCGGCAGGCGGTCGCGGCGGCAGATCGGCAGACCGGCGGCAGGCGGTCGGGGTGGGCGGCTCCGATGGGGGCGGCGGTCGGCACGGCGGGCAGACGGCCGGCAGGACGGCGGACAGCTCCGGCAGTCGGCAGGACGGCCAGCCATCCGCCAGCACCGCCAGCCGGGCGGGTGCAGGAGATACCAAACGCGCAGGCCCGCGCAGGAATACCATGCCGCGCAGGCGCACAGGCGCAGCGCCAGCGCGAGCCATCCACCGCCAGAGAGGCCAGCCATCCGACAGCGCCGCCAGCCAGCAGGCCACAGGAGATACCAAACGCCCGCGCCCGCGAAGATACCACGACACGCAGGCCCGCGCGAAATTCTAAACGCGCCCGCGCGAGGTACTGGCGGCGCGGCAGTCGTCCTTTGCGGGTTCGGAAGCCCAAAAATTTTTTAGGTAAGGGGTCAAAAAATCGCTTCCGGGGAGCCGGGGCGGGAAAAGTTGGCGGGGTCAAAAATGCGACAGAGGAAGAAAACGGGGTGGTTTTGAGCAAAAAAAAGAAGCCGCCTTTGCGGCGGCTGACGCTGGCGGCGGGTATCATTTTCGTGGCATCACGAAAATGGTCAGAGGGAGAGCGGGACGACGATGCCGCACCGGGAAATAGAAAAGCGGAACTGCCTACAGTCTGTTGGCAGCTCCGCTATTATTCTTTCTGTTCCAAATCGCCGGTGAGCCATTCAAGGGAAACGCCGAGGACGCGGGCGAAGATGGCAAGCTCATAGTCGGTCACGAAGCGGTCACCGGTTTCGATACGGCTGATCGCCTCCCTACCAAGACCGACACCATAGACCTGCATCTTAGCGGCAAGGGCATCTTGGGAAAGCCGCTGGGCCGTTCTCGCCTGATGTATTCGGTCGCCGGAGATATTGGCCCGCCCGGAGTAATCATATATTTTCATAAGCCGTACCTCCTGTTCTGCTTGACAATACCATTTTTTACGGATAATCTTGTAATAAAGATTTACAAAATATAAGAAAGCAGAGAAAAAAGTAGAAAAGATTTACAATTATGCGAAGCAAAGAAAGTGACAACGAGGGATTATATGCAAAGGAGGGCAGGTGCGCTTCATGGGGATGCTGCGAGAATTGGCAAGGACGTTCCGGAACGGATTTAACAACGGCGCAGAGAAAGCCAAAGCACGGCAAAATACGGGTGTCGAATATGAGGCTCCTGTGGAGAAATACTGCCCAGCGGATATGACGGTCGAGCGAGAATGGCTATATCCGGCAGGGCTACCCACATTCGAGACGCTGGAGGGCGCGGGACACGCTGACCCACGCGGGCTTGTATACGCAATACTCTGGTTTAACATGGAGAGGAAAAGACCGTTTTCGGACGAGGACATTTCCTATCTGGACTTTGGGAAAAAGAGTATGGCTTATTCAGCCCTGCGGAAAGGCGGTATGATCGCACCGCTGGAGCCTTGCGAGGAGATGGCAGAGCTTTATACGCGGGAGGAAATGGAGAAGATTGCCAAAGAGCGAGGCGTTTCAAAAAGCGGAAACAAATGCGCACTCGCCAAAAAGCTGCTTGATGGCGGTGCTAAAATCGACCGAAGGAAGCACAGAGGGCATTTGTTCCGGCTTACGGAAAAAGGAAAGGATGCCATCTTGGAGTACCGCTCAGACGAGGAGGCGGCAATACGCTGTGCCGCAATGTCTCTCAAAAATCTAAACTACGACGGGGCTGTTGCAGCCTACAGAGAGTTTGATAAAAAATGGGGCTTTGCGCACACTTCGGGAAAGAAGCATACCATTTTCGCACATTACGATATTCCTCGCTGCAAGTTCAGGTTCATAGAGACATATCCAATGTGGGAGCTGGAGAACACAAGAAATTTCAAGGACACGCTGCGGGCCTGTCTGATTGCGGGCTTGATGCGAGGATGTGAAGATAGACTGACATTGAGGTACAATGTGGAAAGCCTGTGCCGCGAAACGATAAGATGCCCCGGACTGACAGGGCTTTTTGATTATGAAAAAGAAGCCCTGTGGGAGATGCAGGAACAAGTCAACCACGATGCGGGGAGCGCACTTGAATACTACATATCGCACGTCCTCTATTTGAGCAGGAAAGAGGTTAGAGGATATTAAGGCAGATGGCCCGAAAAAAATTTTTTGGGATTAGCAACTTCCGCAGATTTTTCGTGATAATATCATACCGTGGAATAAAGCCCGTGGCGGAAACGCTGCGGGCTTTGCCATAGGCGCGTCCTGCGCCGGTCGAAGCCCTGCGTTCCTACGCGGGGTGTTTTCATAGGCCGGGCGGGATGCGCGACTATCTGGAGGTGTGAGGATGCCGAAGCGGAGCGAGAAGCGCGACACCGCCAAGGCTGCATACATCGCCCGCAAGGCGGCGGGCGAGGAAGTAAGCCTGCGGGAGCTGGCGCAGGAGCAGGGCGTGAGCTATCAAACCCTGCGGAATTGGAAAGCGGCTGACAGGTGGGATGAAGCTCTGCCGAAGAAGCGGCGGGGCGGTCAACCGGGAAACCGCAACAGCGCGGGAAAGAAAAACGCTGCCGGAAGCCATGCGGGCGCACCGGCGGGAAATAAGAACGCAGAAAAGGACGGAGCGTACAGCACCGTCTTTTTTGATATGCTCTCGGACGCGGAGCGGGAGATCGTACAGCAAACGCCGCTGGGAAGCCGCGCCGCGCTGGAGCATGAAATGCAAATCCTGAAATTCCGGGAACACAAGATACTCGCCAAAATCACGGAGTATGAGGCGGCCCCGGAGGACAGTCTGTACATCAACAGTCTGATGGACATGAGGGTGCCGGGCGGACGCGGCAAGGACAAGCAGGACGGTGCCTTACAGAGCATGGGAATGTACAGCAAGGACAGCGCGTTCAGCCGTGTGCTGAAATTGCAGGAGGCGCTATACAAGGTGCAGGGCCGCATCGCCAAGATCGCGGACAGCCTGCGGGCGCTGGAAGAGAGCGAAAAGCGCATGACGCTGGAACGGGAAAAGCTGGAGCTGCTGCGTATGAGAGCCACCGGCGCGGTGGATGTACCAGACCCGGAAACGGATGGAGAGGACGCAGAGGAGATGGCATAATGGAAAGCATTTTAACAATCCTGCTGGGCGGTGTGCTGCTGGCTTCGGCTTTGCTGGGTGGAGCGTTGGCGGTTCCGCATCCGTGGGGGATTGTGCCGACGGCGGTGGTCATAGCTGGATGGACAGCGGTGTGCTGCTTTCTGGCGGTCACGCAGTTGGAAATGCTGGGTATGCTGGTCACGGCGATTGTGGCGATCTTCACAGCGGTTCGTCTGGGGGAAAGGCGGTAGATGGAATGACACTCTACACAAGCAAAGTGGTGGCCCAGTGGTTATGCCTGACGGAGCGGCGGGTGCGCCAGCTTCGGGACGAGGGCGTGATCGTGGAGGCCCGACCGGGGCTTTACGAGTTACAGCCGACGGTGGCGCGGTACATCACCTACATCGGCGGCGCGGGCAAGGAGACGCTGACCAACGAGCGCATGATGCTGACGCGGGCAAAGCGTGAGGCGGCGGAAATGGAAAACGACCTGCGGCGGGGTGAGGTACACCGCACGGCGGACATCGAGCGGGGCATCCAGTCCATGTTCCTGAACATCCGCAGCCGCTTTCTGGCGCTGCCCGCCAAGCTCTCTCCAACCCTGTCCACCATGGGCGGAGATCAGACGGGTATCTTCGACGAGCTGAAAGGGGCCATCGAGGAAATTCTGGAGGAAATGAGCGATTACCGGGTGGCCTTTGCGGCGGAGGACGGTGAGGACGATGGAGAAGCAGAAAAAGAAACACCCATGTAGCGGGTGCGTGTGGCGGGTGCAGACCAGCGAGGACAAGGTGCTGTGTATGTTCCCTCGCTGCGTGAGAAAAGAATATGAGCGCTACTGGCCGCAGGGGAAGCAGAGCGATGAAAAAGCGAAAGATCATTGATCTGCCAAAGCCGACGCTGGAGCTGTTGGCACGGTGCGCGGCGGTGCTGAAACCGCCCCCGGCTTTGACGCTTTCGGAGTGGGCAGACCGATACCGGGTGCTGTCGGCGGAGAGCAGCGCGGAGCCGGGGCGCTGGCACACGGACAAGGCACCATACCAGCGGGAGATCATGGACGCAATCGGCGACCCGCACATCCGCAAGGTGGTGATCATGAGTGCGGCGCAGATCGGCAAGACCGACGCTTTCATCCTCAATCCGCTGGGCTACTACATGGACTACGCCCCGGCTCCCATCCTCGTGATGCAACCGACGCTGGACATGGGACAGACCTTTTCCAAAGACAGGCTCGCGCCCATGATACGGGACACGCCGGAGCTGCGGGACAAGATCGACGTGAAAAGCCGCTATTCCGGCAACACCATCATGAAGAAGAATTTCCCCGGTGGCCACATCACCATCGTGGGCGCGAACAGCGCAACGGGCCTTGCCAGCCGTCCCATCAAGGTGCTGCTGGCGGACGAGGTTGACCGCTATCCGGCCAGCGCCGGAACGGAGGGCGACCCGCTATCCTTGGCCCAGAAGCGACAGACGACCTTTTGGGACAAAAAGACGGTGATCGTCTCCACGCCGGTCATTAAGGGCCAGAGCCGCATCGAAACGGAGTTCAACCAGTCCACGCGGGAGGAATGGAACGTGCCATGCCCGGAGTGCGGGGAGTATCAACCCCTCGTGTGGGCCAACGTGGTATTTGACAAGGACGACCCGCAGGGCGAGGTGCTGTATAAGTGCGAGCGCTGCGGTGTAGTGAACGGAGAATACAAGTGGAAGCAGGCAAGCAAGCGCGGTCGCTTTGTGCCGGAGAACCCCGGCGCGGAGGCGCGGGGCTTCCACCTGAATACGCTGGCCTCAACGTTCTGCTCATGGAAAGAGATCGTGCAGAAATTCCTTGTGGCAAAGGAACAGCTCGATCAGGGAAACCCGGAGGGAATGAAAGTCTGGGTGAACACGGAGCTGGGCGAAACGTGGGAGGAGCAGGGCGAGCAGGTGGAGGATGCCGCGCTGCTGAACCGGCGGGAGCTGTACGATGCGGACGTGCCGGAGGGAGTGCTGGTTCTGACAGCCGGTGTGGACGTGCAGGACGACCGCTTCGAGGTAGAGGTGGTCGGTTGGGGCATCGGCAAGGAGAGCTGGGGCATCCGCTACCAGAAGATATACGGCGATATGCTGAAAGAGCAGGTATGGCAAGACCTCGACAATTTTCTGCTGGGCGGCTTCAAGAAAAAAGACGGGACGGTGCTGCACATCATGAGCGCCTGCATCGACACCGGCGGCCACCACACAGATCAGGTATATCGCTTCACGGCGGAACGGTGGGAGCGAAAGATATGGTCGATCAAGGGCAAGGGCGGCGCGGACGTGCCATATATCCGAAATCCCACCACCAACAACCGCGTAAAAACGCCGCTGTTCATCATCGGCGTGGACGCGGGAAAGGCTCTGCTGTATCAACGACTGCGGCATGAGACCAAGGGGCCGAACTACTGCCACTTTCCGCTCAATGAGGAAGCGGGCTATGACGAGCAATATTTTATCGGCCTGACAGCCGAGAAAATGGTGGTGCGCTGGCGCAAGGGCAGAAGTGTTGTGGCGTGGGAGCTGAAAGACAGCAAGCACAAGCGCAATGAGCCGCTTGACCTGCGCAACTACGCTACGGCGGCGCTGGAGATCGCCAATCCAATTTTGCAGGAGGGCGAGATCGCAAAGCCAATCAGAAAACGTCCGGCAGGCCGCCGGAGGCGAGGAGGGATTTAATTGGCAGTCTTTACGAAAGAAATGTGTCAAAAGAAGCTGAACACATGGCTGGCGGCGGAGGAGGCTATCGCCACCGGCCAAAGCTATCAGATCGGCAGCCGTATGCTGACGCGAGCCGACTTAAAGCAGGTGCGCGAGGAAATGGAATATTGGGCCGGAAAGCTGGCAGAGGCGGAGGCAGAGGATAAGCACGGCGGGCGAAACCGCGCCTATCGTGCCGTGGCCCGCGACGTATGAGGAGGCAGCGCATGATGAAACCGAACATCCTTGACCGGGCGATCATGGCCATGGCTCCCGTCCACGCGGCGAAGCGGGCGGCGGCGAGAGCCGCGCTGAGCGTGATCAACAGCGGGTACGGCAACTACGGAGCCAACCTGACAAAAAAGAGCATGAGGGGCTGGATGTACCACGGCGGCAGCGCCAAGGAGGACATCGAGGACAACATCGACATTCTGCGGCAGCGGAGCCGAGACGCTTACATGGGCATCCCAACGGCCACGGCGGCGCTGAAAACCATGCGGACAAACGTGGTGGCGGGTGGATTGATGCCCGCGCCGCAGCTTGACAGCGACTATCTGGGGCTGGACGAGGCGGCGGCGGAGAAGCTGCAAGCGCAGATCGTGCGGGAGTTCGCCCTGTGGGCGGATACGCCGGTATGCGACGCTGAGCGAATGGACAACTTCTATCAGCTCCAGCAGCTCGCCTTTTTGAGCTACCTGATGAACGGCGACACCATCGCCCTGCTGCCTATGAAGCATCAGGCAGGACAACCGTATGATCTGCGTGTGCGGCTGATCGAGGCAGACCGGGTATGCAGCCCGGACGGCTTTGACCGGCTGATGCCCTGCACGGTGCAGGGCTACGAGGTGCAGAACATCGTGCAGGGCGTGGAGACCGACGCGGACGGCATGGTGACGGCCTACTGGATATGCAACCGGCACCCGCTGGGAAGCAACAGCGCCGTGGACGCAGAGGGGTTGACGTGGCAAAGAGTGGAAGCCTACGGCAATACGACCGGGCGGCGGAACGTGCTACACATCATGAGCCGGGAGCGCATCGGCCAGCGGCGGGGCGTTCCTCTGCTGGCACCCGTGCTGGAAAGCCTGAAACAGCTTGGCCGCTATACGGACGCGGAGATCACGGCGGCGGTGATCAGCGCCATGTTCACGGTGTTTGTGAAGTCGCAAAACCCGTCGGACGGCAGACCGTTCGGAGAAATGATACCGGCGGAGGAACTGATCGACAGCGCCGACCAGAGCAGCATCGAGCTGGGGCCGGGGGCCATCATTGACCTGAACCCCGGTGAGGAGGTGCAGTTTGCCGACCCGAAGCACCCGAACACCGGGTACGACGAGTTTACAAACGCCACCATCCGCCTGATCGGCGCGGGGCTGGAGATACCGCCGGAGGTGATGATGAAGCAGTTCACCACGAGCTATTCGGCGGCTCGCGGCGCACTCAACGAGTTCTGGCGCACCTGCAGTATGCAGCGGGACTGGTTCACGGACGATTTTTGCCAGCCGGTCTATGAGGAGTGGTTTGCAGAGGCGGTCGCCCGTGGGCGCATCCACGCGCCGGGCTTTTTCACCGATCCGGCGCGGCGCAAGGCGTACACGGCCTGCGCGTGGAACGGCCCGGCACGGACGAACCTGAACCCCGTGCAGGAAGTGGATGCCGCCATCAAGCGGGTGGATGCCGGTTTCAGCACTGCGCAGGAGGAGACGGCACAAATGACCGGCGGGGACTACAACCGCAACATCAAACTGCGCGTGACGGAGGCCAAGCGCAAGCGAGAGGTGGACGAGATCGGAAAGCCGCAGGCGGCGGGAGAATAGGAGGAAAAGAGAAATGCCCGAAAACAAGAAATTCTGGAAATTCTGCAATCAGGCAGGAAACAAGGTGGAGCTGCTGCTTTACGGTGACATTTCACAGACGAGCTGGTGGGGCGACGAGGTGACCCCGAAGCAGTTTGCGGAGGAGCTGGCCGGGCTGGGAGCGCTGGACGAGATCACGGTGCGCATCAACAGCGGCGGCGGTGATGTGTTCGCGGCGCAGGCCATCGGAAACCAGCTTGAACAGCATCCGGCGGCGGTGACGGCGAAGATCGACGGCCTGTGCGCCAGCGCGGCAACCATCGTCGCCTGCCATTGCGGCAAGGTAATCGCCGCCACCGACAGCACCTACATGGTGCATCCGGTGCGCATGGGCGCTTATGGCTACTACAACGCCGAGGAATTGCAGAAATACATCGAGGCGATGAACGCCATCCGGGAAAGCATCGTGGGCCTGTATGTGAAAAAGACAGGCAGAGATAAGGACGAGGTGGCCGGATGGATGGACGAGACAAGCTGGTGGACGGCGGCGCAGGCCAAGGAAAACGGCTTTATCGACGAGTTGACGGACGAGGCGGACGGCGCGGTGATCGAAAACCGGGACGGGCTGCTGTTCGTCAACAGCGTCAACACACACCTGCCTTTCGACAAGGCACCTAACTTTGTACAAAGCAGCAAGGCAGCTCCCGCCTCCTGCTCTGTAAATAACAACTGCCATAAGGAGGTAACGAACATGGCAAACGAGATCAAGACCGTGGACGACCTGCGCGGGGCCTATCCCGCACTGGTCAATGAAATCGAGGAGGCGGCGGCGAACAAAGCGACGAGCGACGAGCGCCAGCGCATCCACGACATCGAGGACATGGCCCTGTCCGGCAGCGAGGCGCTGACGAATGAGGCCAAGTTCACAAAGCCGGTGAGCGCCAGCGAGTACGCTGTGGCCATGATGAAAGCTGCAAAGGAGAGCGGCAACGCATGGCTCAACGGAGCAAAGGCCGATGCCGACAAGAGCGGCATGGGCGGCGTGAAGAATGACAGCGGCACCGGCGGCAGCGCGGGCAAGCAGGACGAGTTCATGGACGCGATCAAGTCCATGGGCAAGAAGCAGTAAAGGAGGAGAAAGAACATGAGCATGGATTTGGCGAAAAAGACCTTTTCCACCCAGCCGGATTACCTGATCGCGGGTAATGCGGAGATCGTTACGGCAGTCAAGGAGGCATCCGCCGCATTGAAGCGCGGCGCTCCCGTGGTTCTCAACAGCGATGGTAAGCTGGCCGCCATCAGCGTGAGCGGCAGCTCCGCTCCCTACACCGTGACCACCACGGGACTGTACGGCATTCTGGCGGAGGATGTCGCATCGGGTGAGGACGGCATCGTGTACCTCTCCGGCGAGTTCTTCGCCGACGCGCTGGTGCTGCCCGCCAACGCCACCGCTGCGGACGTGGAGGTTCCTCTGCGTAACCTCGGCATCTACTTGAAGTAAGGAGGAAGAAAGAACATGGCTAACGAAGTGAACATTTACTCCCCCCGCTATCTGGCGGAGGTGGTGAGACAGACCCCTGCCGTACACACCTATTTCCGCGACACCTTTTTCACCAACATCAAGACGTTCGCTACCGAGCGCGTGGACATCGACCTTGTGAAAGGAGACCGCCGCATGGCGGCCTTTGTCCATCCTCGCGTGGGCGGCAAGGTGTTGAAAGCCAACGGCTACCAGACTGAGAGCTACAAGCCCCCTCTGATCAACCCCTATGACGTGACCACCGCTGACCAGCTCATGAACCGCCTGCCGGGCGAAGATCTGTACAGCGGCATGACCCCTGCACAGAGGGCCGCGCAGAAGCTCATGGAGGAGTACGCCACGCTGAACGACGCGACCACGCGCCGCGAGGAGTGGATGGCGGTGCAGGCCATCGTGACCGGCACCATCCCCATTGTGGGCGAGGGCGTGAACGAGACCATCGACTTCGGCCTGACCAACAAGAAAACCCTGACCGGTGACAACAAGTGGGGCGGCACCAAGGCTGACATCCTCGGCAACCTCGGCGACTGGACGGACGCGGTGCTGCACGGCGGCTTTGCCAACGTGGACACCCTCATCATGGGCAAGACGGCAAAGGCAAAGTTCTTTGCCGATGCCAACGTGCAGAAGATGCTGGACAACCGCCGCATGAACCTCGGCGAGATCGCCCCCCGCGACCTGCCCAACGGCGTGAAGTACCTCGGCCACCTGAACGACCCCAGCCTTGACATGTATGTTTATGGCGAGGTCTACTACGACGACTGGACTAACCCTGACGCGCCGGAGACCAAGCCCCTTATCCCGGACAACATGATCATCCTGATCAGCTCCAGACCCAACTACATGATGGCCTACGGTGCCTGCACCTACATCGAGGACGCATCCGGCCTGTGGGTGACATCCCAGACCAGCCGCGTCCTGCGCAGCTATGTGGAGCATCATCCCGACCGCCGCATGGTGGAGCTGCAGGCGCACCCGCTGCCCATCCCCGACAAGGTGGATAGCTGGCTGGTGGCGACCGTGTGTTGACATGGCGCTGTTCGAGCTAAAGCAGGAATACAGCGGAGCGGAGGGGGCTGCCCCTCCGCTCACTTTTAAGGACTGTGCCGCAGCGGACATCGACGCGGCTTTCTTTGAGCAGGACGAACACGCGGACTGGCATACGGTTGACGGAAAGGACGCGCTGGTGATCGTGGACGATCAGCGGCTCAAAGAGCATAACGCCCATTGGGAGGCGGGAGCCAAGCAGAACTTCGACACGGGACTATATACGGCCTACACGGTGCTGTATATCCGTGTGAGGGACTACGGGCCGAAGCCGAAAGTAGGCAAGCATCTTGTTCTGGACAAGGGGACAAACCGGCAGCGGTCGTACACCATCCTCAACTGTGAGGAGGAGGCGGGCGTGTACCGCATTTCCATGGAAAGGACGCGGCAATGAGCAGAGTAACCTATGACGCAGGGAACCTGACCATCGAAGTGGACGGGCTGGACACCGTGGCGGCGGCGCTGGGCGATTTGAAGAAAAAGACCCCGGCGGCGGCTAAGGTAGCCATCAACGCCACGGCACGGCAGGCCCGCAAGCTGATGATCGCAAAGGCAAAGGCGCGGTACGCCGTGAACGCGGCGGGCAGGCGGCACCTGAAAGACCTTGTGCAGCGGAAAAAGGCAAGCAACACCAGCTTGAGCGCGGAGCTGCACATCGCAAAGATGCGCAACGATCTCGGTTATTTCCAGCACAGGCCGACAGAGCGCTTTACCGGGCGTGAGGTTTTGCACCACGCGCCAAAGTATGTGAAAGCCCGTGTTCTGAAAGCCTCGTCCATGGCGGCGCTGACGGGCAACGCCAACATGAGCAAGGGATTTCTCGTGCAGTTCAAGAGCGGCCACATCGGCATGGTGCAGCGGCAGATCGGCTCCAGCTCCAGCCACACGGTCACGGAGCGGGGGCATCCGAGATGGCGGAACAAAAACGGTAAGGTGGAAAAGCTGGTGACGATGGGAAGCCCGTCGGCCTCGGCGATGCACTCTACCGTATGGCCGATGGTGGAGCCGGAGGTGTCCGAGTATCTGCAAGACCGACTGATGGAGCAGACCGAACGGGTGCTGGCGCGAGCGGCGAGGAGGAAGTAAGCCATGAAGAACTATATGGATGCGGTGAGGGCCGCAGGCATCGGGCGAACTCCCCAGCTCTGCCAAGATGCGCTGATCGAAACGCTGGAGGAGCTTTTCACCGGGAAGAAGTACAACGGCCAGCAGAGCCGCAAGGAGCTGAAAATCTTCAAGCAGGATTTGCCGGTGCCGGAGGACTATGACGCGGATGTGGACACGGATGCGGCGGCGGCCCCGTACATCGTTGTGCGCATGACCGGAGGCGAGATCAAGAACGACGACGGGCCGCAGGCGGTGGAGTTCAGCCTGATCGTGTGCGCCTACGACGAGGGCAAGGAGCGAGAGGGCTATCAGGATGTTGCCAACATCAAGGAGGACATCGTGCAGCGGTTATGCACCAAGCCGTATTTCGGCGGGGCGTTCACCGTACTGAAACCCATCGTGTGGGCCATGCAGCAGGACGACACCTACCCGTACTATTTCGGGGCGTGTTCGCTGACCTGCACCGCACCGGCCATGACACAGGACACAGAAATGGAGGAGCTGGTATGAGCAAGAGAAGCGATAAGCTGGCGGCGGATGCCGCTGTGAATGAGACGGCTATCCCGGCGGCGGAGACTGCTGCCGAGACTGCGGCCACGGAGCGGGAGAAAACAAGCGTGACGCAGGTTTACTGCGGCCCAACGGTGCGCGGCGTTGCCAAGCAGTACACGGTGTTTCGCGGCGGCATCCCGGAGGCACTGGAGGCGTTCATCGCCATTCACCCGGAGGCCGCCGCGCTGGTGGTGGACGTGGAGCGCTTTGCCGAGACGAGAAAGCGGCTGGAGACCGCAGGAACGGCGGAGGCCATTCTGTACGGCAAGATCAAATCCGAACTGTAAGGAGGAAGAAAGACTATGGCATACAAACACGGCGTATACACGAGCGAGGTTGCGACCAGCATGGTCGCGCCCATCACCGGCACGGCGGGCTTGCAGGTGATCGTAGGCACCGCCCCGGTGAATATGCTCAAAGACCCGGCGGCGGCGGTCAACGTGCCGTTGCTGGTGAACAGCTACAAGGAGGCCGTGGAGGCGGTGGGCTATCTGCCTGACTTCGCCAACTACACCCTCTGCGAGTGCATCAGCGCGAATTTCAGCGTTGTGGGCATTGCGCCCATGGTGCTGATCAATGTGCTTGACCCTGCCAAGCACAAGGTCGCCATCACCGGCGGCACCGTTCAGGTGAATGACGGCGTGGCTGTGCTGGAGGAAACGGGCGTTCTGCTGGAGGGGCTGACCGTCAAGAGCGGTTCCAACACGCTGACCGCAGGCACGGACTACACCACCACATGGAACGACGACGGTACGCTGAATATCGTGGTGCTTTCCACCGGCGCGGGTAAGGAAGCAACGAGCCTGACCGTGACCGGCAACAAGATCGACCCCAGCAAGGTGACGGCGGCGGACATCGTGGGCGGCGTGGACAGCTCCACAGGCAAGGAGACCGGCCTTGAGGTGGTGCGTCAGGTCTATCCGAAGCTGTCCATGACACCCGGCATCCTGCTGGCCCCGCGTTTCAGCAAGGACGCGACGGTGGCGGCAGCCTTGCAGGCCAAGACCAAGAGCATCAACAGCGTGTTCGGTGCGGTGTGCGTTGTGGACATCGACTGCAGCAACACCGGCGCGACCAAGTACACCGCCGTCAAGACCACCAAGGAGGCGCAGGCGGTGAGCGACCCCAACGCCTACGCGGTTTGGCCTTTTGCCAAGGTGGGCAACACGGTGTACAGCGGCAGCGCACTGGCGGCGGCGCTGACAGCCTATACCGACGCGCAGAACAACGACACGCCTAACGTCAGCCCCAGCAACAAGACCATCTCCATTTCTGCCGCCTGCCTCGAAGATGGCACGGAGGTGGTGCTTGATCAGGAGCAGGCCAACACCGTGAACAGCTTCGGTGTGGCAACGTGGCTGAACATGAACGGCTTCCGCCTGTGGGGCAACAACACGGCGGCCTACCCCGGCATCAGCGACCCGAAAGACCGCTGGTTCAGCGTCCGCCGCTTCCTGACGTGGGCGGCCAACACGTTTATTCTGACCTACTTCCAGAAAGTGGACAGCCCTGCCAACAAGCGGCTGATCGAGGCCATCGTGGACAGCGAGAACGTGCGCGGCAACGGCTTTGTGGCCCGTGGTGTGTGCGCCCGCTATGAGATCACGTTCAACGAGGACGAGAACACCACCGCCGACCTGCTGGACGGCAAGATCACGTTCCACCAGTACATCACCCCGTTCACCCCTGCGGAGGACATCGAGGACATCATCGAGTTTGACCCCGACGCTCTTTCCGCCGCGCTGAACTGATAAGGGAGGGTAAAGAAGATGATTTCCAACAACTATATCCCGGAGAAGATCAACGAGTATAACGCCTATCTGGACGGCACGAAGATGATCGGCGTGGCCGCGTCGGTGACGCTGCCGGAGGTCAACATGAAAACCAGCACCGTCTCCGGCGTGGGCGTGAACGGCGAGCTGGACAGCCCCACCATCGGCCAGTTTGAGAGCATGGAGCAGGAAATCCAGTTCAACACGCTCTACAGCTCCGCCATGGATATGCTCTCTCCCCTGTCCACGGTGAACCTGACGCTGCGAGCCTCGCAGCAGGTCTACGACAAGCAGGGCGGCTACAACTTCAAGGGCCTGCGCGTGGTGGAGATCGGGCGCGTGAAGAAGTTCAACCCCGGCAAGGTGGAAAAGGGCGAGGCCATGGAGGCCACCGTGACGCTGGAGCTGACCTACCTGATGATCGAGGTGGACGGCCAGCAGCTCTTGGAGGTTGACAAGCTCAACGGCATCTACAAGGTCAACGGCACGGATATGCTGGCGGGCGTGAACAGCCTGATCTAACGGACGCAAAACAATACGGCCTGTCCCTGCACAAACGGGGGCGGGCCGTGTTTTCACACAACGAAACGACGCTGAAAGGAGCGAACACCAATGGCAGAGGACAAGATCACGGCGGCGGAGACCGCAAACGAGGGGACAAAAAAGAGCGAGAACATCGTGGAGCTGGCAAGGCCCTACGGGTTCGAGGGCAAGGAGTACGGAGAGATCGACCTGACGGGGCTGGAGAAGCTGACCGTGCAGGACGCTATCGACGTGCAGCGGCAGCTTTTTGGTGAGGGCGAGGCGGCGGCCTCGGTGCTGTGCGAGACCACGACAGCATTTGCCCGCGCCATGGCGGTCAAGGCGACCGGGATGCCTATTGAGTTTTTCAAGCTGATGCCTCGCGGCGCTTTCAAGCGCGTGGCAGGTGCGGTGCGCAGACACCTGAACGTGGAGAGCGGAACGGAAAACCATGTGATGCATCTGGAGAAGCCGCGCCATTATAAGGGCAAGGAATACCGGGACATCGACCTGAACGGCGTGGCTGACCTGAACACGCTGAATGAGAGCGAGGCGGAGAACCGCATGGCCCGCGAGGGCTTTGTGGTGATGGAGAACAGCACCAACTATCTGTACTCCTGCGTGATCGCCGCCATGGCAACGGGCATCCCGGAGGAGTTCTTTACCACGCTGCCCCTGTATGAGCTGCTGAAACTGAAAAACGCGGTGAACGACGCGGATTTTTTCGGATAAAGGGCGGAGCCAAGGCCCTGCGGAAAGCGGCTATCCGGCTGTCCTCGGTGACACGGACGGGCGTGGACTTCTATCTGAAAATGCCTGTCCGGGACTTTATTGAGCTGAATAGCGAGGTGGCGGAGGAATGGCGAACAATAAAACATTAGAGTTAAGCATCAAGATCGCCGGTAAGATGGACAAAAGCCTGATGGCGGCACTGAACGGGAGCCAGAGCCAGATCAGCAGTTTTGCCCGCAGCATCAGCTCCATCGGGACGGCGGGACTTGCGGCTATGGGGACGCTGGCAACGGCGACTGTGGCAACCATCGCAAGCTGCACCAAGGAAGCGGCGAAGTTTGAAAACTACATGGCGGATGTGGTCAAGTATGTGGACGGTCTGGCAGATGCTACCGGAAAGATCAGCGACAAGGTGGCGGATAACGGCAAGACCTACGCGCAGAACTACGAGGCCATGAAGGACGCGATCAAGGATTTAAGCACACAAATCCCCTATACGCAGGAGGATTTGACGCGCCTCGCCGCTGCGGCGGGACAGTCCGGCAAAGCCATGGAGGATTTGATCAAGATCGACGGCTCCGGCAATGTTACCGGTTTCCTGCGGGACATCGCTATGACCGGTACGGCCATGGACATCAGCGCCGATCAGGCGGGCAACTGGGCCGCCAAGTGGGAGCAATCGCTGAAAATGACCCACGAGGAGGTCATGGTGCTCTTTGACCAGATCAACTATCTGGGCGCAAACAGCGCTACCACGGCGGCGGAAATCGCGGAGGCGGTCAATTCGGCGGCAAGCCTCGGACAAGTGGGCGGCGTGAGCGCGGCCACAACGGCGGCGCTGGCGGATGCCATGCTGGCAACGGGCGTATCGACTGATCGCGTCGGCACCAGCATCAAGCGCATGATCGTGAATTTGAGCAAGGGCGCAAGTGCGACGAAAGCCCAGAAAGAACAGTTCGAGGAGATGGGCATGAGCGCGGAGTGGGTCGCCAAGGCCATGCAGGAGGACAGCGTGGGAACGCTGGACACTATTTTCAAGGCCATCAACGATCTGCCGCAGGAGCGACAGGTAGCGGCGCTGTCCACCCTGTTCGGCCAATGGGCCATTGAGGGCGGCGCAAAGATCGTCAACAATCTCGATGTGTACAGAAAGGCGCTGGAAATGGTGAGCGACCCAAGCCTGTACACGGGAAGCATGGAGCGGGAGTTTAACATCAAATCGCAGACCCCGGAGGCCATCGAGACCATGCTGAAAAGCACCAAGACGGCGCTGAAAATCGAGATCGGCGATGCGTTCCTCCCGGCGAAAAAACAATTCAATCTCTCCATGATCGACTTTCTGAACAGCATCCGAAAGAATATGCCGGAGCTGACGCAGCTTGCAGAGAGCTTGGGAACGCTGGCGAGCCGGGGCGTGGAGAAGTTGGGCAGCGCTATGGACACGGCGCTGCCGTACATCCAAAAGGGACTTGACTACCTGATCAACAACGGCGAGCAGGTGGTGCGTGTGCTGGGCGGCATGGCGGCGGCGTTTGTTGGCATGAAGTTCGCCCCGGCGGCGGAGGGCCTTTTCTCCAGCGGCGGAAAGGCTCTGTTCGGCTCCGGTGGAAAGGGCGGACTGTGGGGCGGTCTTAAAAGCCTGTACGGGGCCGGGACAAGTTTGCCGGGCAAAGTGATGAACGGCAGAAGCGCCTTACAGAACGGTGCGCTGCTGGGACAGCAGCTTGCGGGGAATAAGGGCGTCGGCATTTTAGCTGTGCTTCAAAACTGGGGAGGACTGTTCAGCGGAAAGAAAAAGACCGCACAGGAGGCAAGCAGGAGCGTGTTCAACGCCGTTTCCAATGCGGCACAAAACGGGCTGACTGCGGGCGGAGTTCTCAAAAATGCTATCGCAAACAGCGGTATTGGGCAGTATGCGTCCTCGGTATTCGGCGGGCTGAAAGGACAGAGAGCCGCCGGAAAGCGTTTTACAGGAAGTCTGGGCGCAGGCATGAAAACGCTGTTGAACGCGTTACCCGGCGGAAAAGGCGGCGGGCTGATGGGAACGACCGGCCTTGCATCGCTGACGGATATTGCGTTTGGAACGCCGTTAAGCGGCGGGGCGGCAATCAAGAATATTCTCGGAAGCGGATGGGGATTTGCGAAAAGCACCGGTGTTTTAGGGAAAAGTATCTATGGCCCTATTGCTGGCGGCCTCGGTAGTCTGCTGTCCGGGGCGCTGCCTATTGTGGGTGTGATCTCCGGCATCATCGCCGTGGTGAGCATCCTGACGGACAAGTTCGGCGGGCTGGACAAAATCGTACAGCGTGTGTTCGGCGACACGGGGCTGGAAAAATTTACGGTGTTCAAGGACGCGCTGCTGGGACTGTTTGAGGACGGCGGTGTGGCAAAGGCGCTGCAACCGCTACAGGAGAGCATCACCAATCTGTTCGGCGAGGACGCGGGCGCAGCCTTTGGAGGCATTACCACCATCCTGCAATCGGTGATGGGTGTGATCGGCCAGCTCGTGACCTTTTCACAGACGACGGTGCGGCCTATCATCGAGGGCATATTCAGCTTCATCACGCAGACGGTAGTGCCGGTCATTCTGCAAACCATCACGGCGGCAGCTCCATCCATCGCCTCCATCATCAGCGGCGTGGGTTCCGTGGTCATGACGGTGGCGCAGATCATCGGCGAGGCCATCCAGTTCCTTATGCCGATCATTCAGACGGTGATCACGGTGCTGATGCACATTGGTCAGGTAGTGGTTCCGGCGGTGCTGGCTGCCATCGGTGTCTTTGCCGAGGGCATCAGCAGTGCAATCAACGGGGTCAAGACCATCTTTGAGGGCGTAATCAACTTCATCACCGGCGTGTTCTCCGGCAACTGGCGTATGGCATGGGAGGGTGTGAAATCCATTTTCGTGGGCATCTTCGATACGCTGGGCGCTCTATTCAAGACACCTATCAACGCGGTGATCGCCCTGATCAACAAGGCCATCGCAGGCATCAACAGTCTCGGCATCACCATCCCGGACTGGGTGCCGCTGCTGGGCGGCAAGTCGTTCTCCATCAACATACCGGAAATCCCCATGCTTGCGCGAGGCGGCTTTACCAACGGCGCAAGCATCGCGGGCGAGGCCGGGACGGAGGCGGTGATCAGCTTCCAGCGGGCGGCCCGACGGGACAATCTGGACATCTGGGCCAAGGCCGGGCAAATGCTGGGCGTGAAGCCGGTGGAGCTGGCGGAAATCGACGGCGGCAGCTCCGGCGGCGGAGGCGGCATGACCTTTGCACCGGTGATCAACATTCAGGGCAGCGCCGACCGGGGCATGGTGGAGGAAGCTCTGGCCGAGGCGCAGGCACGGTTTGAAGCGTGGTATCTCCAGATGCAGCGCAGACAGGCCCGCACGGCATACTGACGGGAGGAAACGCGATGTACACGACCAAGAGCGGCGACACATGGGATGTGATCGCCAAGGAGGTATACGGCAGCGAGTACCATGCCGACGTGCTGATGGCGGCCAATCCGCAGGAGATCGACACGTTTATCTTCAACGCCGGGGTGGAGCTGAACACCCCGGCGCTGGAGGAGGAGCGGGACGGACTGCAGCCGCCGTGGAAATACGAGGCGAGCTATGATTAAGACAAGACGGCTGGCGCTGGATGTGCGCTACAACAGTTATCCCTTTGCCGGACAGGTGGGCGGCGACATCGAGAGCCTGACCTACACCGACAGCGCGGCGGACAACAGCGACAGCATCGACATCACCATCAACGCACAGGACAGGAAATGGCTGCTGGGCTGGATGCCGGAAAAGGGCGCGACGCTGCGAGCGCGTATTCTCGGCTACAACTGGGAACGGCAGGGCCAGCGGAGCATCATGGAGTGCGGACTGTTCGTGCTGGACGATGTGGGCTTTTCGGACGCGCCGACGACCTTACAGGTGGGCGGTGTAAGCAAGCCCAGCGACAGCGACTTTTCGGAGCTGGAGCGGGACGTGATCTGGAAGAACACCAGCATCAAGCGTATCGGCGCAAAGATCGCCGCGCGGTACGGCCTTGCGTTCACCTACGATGCCGACGACTACGACATCGAGTGCGACGAGCAGGACGGCACGGACAGCAGCTATTACAACGGCCTGTGCAAAAACTACGGGCTTATCCTGAAAGTGTACGCCCGGCGGCTGTGGGTGTATGACCGGGAGAAGTACAAGGCAAAGCGGGCCGTGCGCACTTTTGACCGCTCGCAGATCAGGCCGGGGAGCTTCGGCTACACCACCACCCTGTCCGGCACCTATACCGGCGGGTACTTCAATTACACGGACGCGGACAAGGACATTGACATCGAGTGCAGCGTGGGCGGCGGCTCGCACACCAAGAGCGTGAACCGGCGGGCTACCAGCGTATACGATGCCAGCGTCCAGCTCTGCGCGGAGTTGAACAGCGCCAACCACGGGACGGTGAAGCTGCGCTTCGGCGTGGACGGAGACTGGAGGGTAAGCGCGGGAAACTGCATCGCGCTGACAGGCTTTGGAAACCTGAACGGAAAATACTTTGTGGACAAGGTGACACACAAGGTTTCCAAAAGCGGACTGACCACCGACTTTGAGTGCAGCGGTATCGGCCCAGCGTTTCATTCGTGGGACGTGGGCGGCAAGATCGTGTATCACGAAAAGACGGCGGACAGCGGCGTGAGCTATGACAGCACCTACGCTACCACCAGTCCGGCGGCGGGCGCGGCCAGCGCGGCGGCAGGCGGCGAGGCGGGACAGGCGATCACGCTGAACAGGGCTCCGCTGTATGTTTCCAGTACGGCAAAGAACAAGGCGGGAACCAAGACCGGCACCTACTGGCTGTACGACGGCATCCTGATCAACGGGCGCTACCGCGTGACCAACAGCGCGGCGCGGTGCGGCAAGCTGCCCGTCGGCCAGAACGTGACGGGTTGGGTGCCTGCGAGCTACTGCATCGCCAGCAAGGAGGCGAAAAAGTAATGGCGGGGACAAACCGAACCGGGCGCGTGAGCGCCATCGACTATAAGGCGGGAACTTATGAGGTGACCTACTTTGACCGGGGGAAAAGCGTGACCCGCCAGATCAACGCCATCAGCAACGGCGAGTACAAGATGCCCAGCATCGGGCAGGTGGTGAGCGTGAGCCACAACAGCAACGGAGCTGCGGCGGGAACCACCACCGGAACGGTGTGGAACAAGACCAACACCCCGGCGGAGGGCTACAAGGGCCTGTTCCGAAAGGAGTACGCCGCGCGAAGGGGACTGGCTTATGAGCGCTACGACGAGAACACCGGCGTTTACACCCAGTATGTGAACCGGCGGACGGGGCGCAACTGCAACGGCGAGATATACGACGAGGCGAAAGGCGCAATCAGCCTTGTGGCGGGCGGGCAGTTTCAAGCCAAGAGCAGCGCCGCCAGCATGAGCCTGAACGCCAAAACCGGCGTTGGCATCGTGGCGGGGACAACGGTAAGCATCGAGGCCGGAACCTTTGTGAGCATTGAGGCCACGGGCGCTTTGAGCGTGACGGCGGGAGGCAAGTACACATTCGCCGCAAAAAAAGGCGCAAAGATCGAGGTGGAGGGTGGAGACGCGGAGATCACCATAAACGGCGCGACGGTCAAGGTAACGGAGGCCGGGGATGTGGAGATCGGAAGCCCCACCAAAATCAGCCTGACGGCCCCGGAGATCAACGCAACGGCGGCGAGCGGGGACATCACCATCAACGGCGTGAGCCTCGTAAACCACACGCACATGAGCGGCGCGGTGGGAAAGCCGGATAAGTAAGGAGGGGCGAAAAGTGGCATTGGGAAGCTACATGGGCATGACGTTCACGGTGAGCGACCGGCGCATCCTGACACCGAGCGGGCTGAAAGGCCAAGGGGGCAGCGATTGGGCGACCCACAACCGGACAGGCGCACGGGCGCGGAGCCAGTGGATTGCCCCGAAGCTGCGGAAATACCAGTTCGATCTTTTGCTGCGGGCGCAGGACGGGGTAAACCCGCGAAGTGTTCTGCGGCATTTTCAGCGCATGGCGGAGACCAACGCGGCGGACTGGTTCATCGTGGGCGGCTCGCCGGTATCGCCGTATCCGTTCAAGATCACGGACATCAGCGACGAGTGGGGCGCAGTGCTGCACGGCGGCGCGATGGTGGAGTGCAAGGTGAGCCTGACCATCGAGGAATACCTGTAAGGAGGCAGCCATGTTATCAACGGAAAACGCGGTAATCGAGATACTGCCGGGGAGCGCGAACGACAGCACGGCGGCGGAGGTGTACCGCAATTTGCAGGTGCTTTACGCCACGAGGGCCGGAGAGCAGGCGCTCGACCGGGAGTTCGGCATCGACGGAACGATCATCGACTGCCCGCAGGAAAATGCGCAAGTCCTGCTGGCGGCGGAGTATGTGCGCAAGACAGAACAGTATGAGCCACGGGCGCGTGTCGTCCGTGTGGAATGGACTGCGGGAAAATCGCAGGACGGAAATATGACGCCAAAGGTGGTGATCGAGCTTGTCTAATATCGCTGAATTGGCAAACTGCCCGGAGCTGAGCTTCATCGAAAGCATGACTTTGCAGGAGACGGAAGAACAGCTCCGTGAGCTGTACACCAAGTATTACCGGGAGGCCACGGGTAAGGAGCCGGAGATCGGCGAAGCCGACCCGCTGAACCTGCTGATGAAAGCCTTTTGCGCGATGGAGTATCAGACAATGCAGTACGCCGACGCAAAGGGACGGATGGAAATGCTGAAAACCAGCACCGGAGACGCGCTGGATGCGCTGGCTGCTCTTGTGGGGCTGACGCGCAAAGAGGCAAACCGGGCCACGGCGACGGTGCGCTTTACGCTTTCGGAGGCGCAAAACGGCGCGACGGCCATTCCGACGGGAACGCGGGTCAAGAGCGAGGACGGGAAATATTTCAACACCGTGGAATACGGCGAGATCGCGGCGGGAGAGACCTACACCGACGTGGTGGTGCAGGCGGAGGAGGCCGGAGCGGATAGCAACGGCATTCTGACCGGCGGCATCAAGATACTGGTTGACCCCATCGCCTATGTTGCCAGCGTGAGCAACACCACACCAAGCACCGGCGGACTGGACGCAGAGGACGACGACAGCCTGACACGGCGCATCTACCTCGCCCCCAGCGTATATAGCTGCGCCGGGCCGCGTGATGCCTATGAATACTACGCGCGGGAGTGGCGGGGCGATGTAGCCGATGTGCGCATCGTCAGCCCGTTGCCGGACGAGGTGAATATCTACTTCGTGATCGAGGACGAGAACGGGCTGCGCGTACCAAACAGCACGGAGCTGACGGCCATGGCGGCCTATCTGGACGACGAGACCATCCGCCCGCTGTGCGACAAGGTGACGGCGCTGGCACCGGGCGAGGTGGGATACGCCATCACCGTGAAATACTGGATTGCGGAAAGCGACCAGCGAAGCGTGAGCGAGATACAAAGCCGCATCGCGGCGGCGGTGGCGGACTTCCAGACATGGCAAAGAAAGCTGGGACGGGACATCAACCCCACGGAGCTAATTGCCCGGCTGCGGGAGGCGGGAGCTAAGCGAGTGACGCTGACGGCTCCGGCGGATACCGTGATCGAGGCAACGGAGCTGCCGAAATGCACCGGCGCGACTGTGACCTATGGAGGACTGGAGGATGATTAAGGGGCTGAAAGACGCGCAGATCACGGACGGCCTGCCGCGCGTCCTTACGGAGCAGCCGTGGGTCAGGGCGCTGTCGCTGGCGATGCTGGAGCTGCACCGGAAAACGATGGACTACATCGACGCAAGCCAAGTCTATACCGCCATCGACACCGTGGCCGAGGAGGTGCTGGATGCGCTGGCCGTGAACTGGAAGATCGACTGGTACGACACAGGGTACGGCATCGAGCAGAAGCGGCGCATCGTCAAGACGGCGCTGAACATCCGGCGAACAATGGGAACTGCGGGAGCTGCAAGAACGCAGGCCGACGCAATCTATCCGGGAACAAAGCTGGAGGAATGGTTTGAGTACGGCGGCACCCACGGAAAGTTCAGACTGCGGGTAAACATCACCACCGTGGAGGAGCGGCAGAAGTTCGCCGCCATGACCATCGAGGAGATCGAACGCAGGCTCGCCGCTGCCAAGCGGTTCAGCGCACATCTGGAGGAAGTGGAATATTACGATGCGGGCGGCACCGCAACGGCCTACGGCATCGCGGCTATGGCTGGCGCGGCGGTGGTTGACTTCGGAAGCGCATCGAAATTCTAAGTCAGGAGGAAACGAAAAGTGGCATGGAAAGGCGTTATCACCAACAGCGGCAGTGAGCTGCTGGCACAATGGACAGCGGGAAAGACGCTGACAATTACCCGCGCGGCGGCGGGAACGGGCCGTGTGAGTGAGGCGGCGATGCTGGCGCAGACGGCGCTTGTGAGCGAAAAGCAGACAGTCAGCATCCTGTCCAACAAGACAACGGCGCAGGGGCAAAAGCTGCAACTGCAAGTTACCCCGCTGGCAACAGGTTACCCCCTGAACCAGCTCGGTATCTGGGCAAAGCTGGACAGCGGCGCGGCAAGGCTGATCGCCCTATTTCAGACGGATACGGACGCGGGCGTGGAAATCCCCAGCAAGACGGACGTGCCGGACTATGTGTACACATTCTACGGGCTGCTGGAGTTTACGGGCAGCGGCGGGACGCTGCAGGTGACCATCGACGCTTCGGCGCTGGTGACGGCAAAAAGCATGGCGGCTGCCATCAAGGCACACAACGAGGATGAAAACGCGCACGAGGGTATCCGTCAGGCCATTACGGACAAGCAGGACAAGATCACCGCCAGCGGTATCCTGAAAGGCGACGGCAAGGGCGGCGTTACGGCGCAGACGTTCGACACGGTGCCGACGGAGAACAGCGACAAGCTGCTGACCAGCGGTGCGGTGGCGGCGGCTCTTGCCAAAAAGGCGGGGCTGGGGACAGACGGAAAGGTGCCGGTCAGCCAGCTCCCTGTCAACACACCGGGCGGAGTGGCCGGACTGGGAGAGGACGGCAAGGTTGGCACCGGCCAGCTCCCCATCAATACGCCGGGCGGCGTTGCGGGCATCGGAACGGACGGCAAGGTTGGCACCGGCCAGCTCCCTGTCAATACGCCGGGCGGCGTGGCAGGTCTCGGCGCGGACGGGAAGATGGACACCGATCAGCTCCCTATCAACGTGCCGAACGGCATCCCTACGCTGGGGGCAGACGGCAAGCTCAGCGCGGACAGTCTGCCGCAGGTGGGCATGACGGCGCAGATCGTTGTGACCGCGCCCACCGGCTCCACGGTGACGGCCACGCTGGGAACCAAGGTATACACCGCAACGGAGAGCGGCGGAAAATGGACGTTTGATGTGGAGGACTACGGAACATACACCATCAAGGCCACCAAGAACGGGCAGACTGCCACGGATACGGTGACGGTCTCTGTGGTGCAGCAGTACACGGCGACGCTCTCCTATTTCACCGCCACCATCCATGTGAGCATTGACAGCGGCTCCACCGTCACCTGCACCAAGGGGAGCAAGACGCAGAGCAAGACGGCGTCTGCAACGGGGACAGTGGACTTCACCGTAACGGAAAGCGGCACCTACACCATCACCGCCACCAAGAACGGAGAGACGGCGGAGGATACCGCAACCATCACGGCGGACGGACAGACGGTAAATGTGAAACTGGCCTACCGGCACATCTACGGCGTGGTGTGGGACGGCACCAGCACAACGGTGTGGAGCCGCACAGACGAGGCCGCCAGCTTCGTGAACCCGACCCCGTACCGAGCGGGGGCAACCAGTTACGGAAGCCCATTTGACAACCTGTACCCGTGGAGCGGGATGGTGCGCGTGACGGATGCGGTGGCCGGTGAGCTGGTGGCTATCCCGAAGTTTTGGTACAAGTGGACAAAGAGCGGAAACAGCCTGAAACTCCAGATCGCGGATAAGGAAACAGAGGGCTTTCACGTCTCCCCCGCCCACGCCGACCGAGGGGACGGCAAGGGAGAGCGGGACATTGTGTACATTGGCCGCTATCACTGCAACACCAACAACTACAAGAGCCAGTCCGGTGTAAAGCCGAAAGCGAATATCACACGCAGCGCGGCCCGCACGGGCATCCACAATCTGGGGAGCAACATCTGGCAGAGCGACATTCAGATGCGTATGACGATCTGGATGCTGTACCTTGTGGAGTTCGCGGACTGGAACAGCCAGAAAACCATCGGCAAGGGCTGCGGCAACAACAGCGCAACGGAGAATATGGGTTATACGGACAGTATGCCCTATCACACCGGAACGACGCTTGCGAGCCGGGACAGCTATGGCCTCGGTACGCAGTATCGCTACATCGAGGGCCTGTGGGACAACGTGTATGACTGGGGCGACGGCTGCTACTACAACAGCAACGGCCTGAACATCATCAACACGCCCAGCAGTTTCAGCGACAACAGCGGCGGCACCGCCGTGGGCGTTCCGTCGAGCGGATGGCCCAGCGCCTTTACCGTGGCAACGGTGGCCGGGCTGGAATGGGTTATCTATCCCACGGCATCGGGCGGGAGTGAGACGACGTATTCGGCGGATAGCTGGTACTTCAGTGCTTCCTACCCGTGTCTGCTCTTCGGCGGTAGCTATAGCCAGAGCGGGAGCCTCGGGCTGTTCTACGTGAACTACAACAGCGCGTCCAACTCGAACGCGAACATCGGCTGCCGCGTCCTTTTATGGACTGGCTACCCACCTCCACACCCGGCAACGCAAAGACCCACGCCGGGGCGCGGACATCCTCGGCACCCCTTGGTGCAGATAAGCCATCAGGACACGGTTTAGTACACTTCCGCAACCTGCGGGGGCGATGGAAAGACCGTGAGGCTAAAAGGAGGAAAACATTCCTGATGAAACGAGCAAACAACCTATTTCCAAAGCTGGTATCGGAAGAAAACCTGCGGCTGGCGATCTTCGCCGTGAACGTGACACACCGCTTCCATCCGCGCCACAGGCCAAACCGGACGGTGGCACGGGTGGAGGCAGACGTTGACCGCTATGTAAAAGAGCTGCGAGAGATCATTACAGGCGGTTACGAGGCGAACGAGCCGAGGCTTGCGCGGCGCTGGGACAAGAGCGCTGGCAAGTGGCGGGACATATCGGAGCCGAGACTGTGGCCTGACCAGTATGTGCATCACGCCGTCATTCAGGTGTTGGAGCCGATCATGATGCGGGGCATGGACAATTTCTGCTGCGGGAGCATCCGAAACCGGGGCATCCATTACGGCGTTCGGGCCATCAAGAAGTGGATGCGGACAGACCCAAAAGGGACGAAGTACGCCGAGGAGCTGGACATCCACCATTTCTACGACAGTTTGACGGCGGAGACGGTGATGAAGCGGCTCCGGCGGCTGGTGAAAGACCGGCGGATGCTGGAGGTATGCGAGCGGCTGATGAAGCACGGCATTCTGATCGGCGCTTACTTTTCCCAATGGTTTGCCAACACGGTGCTGCAACCGCTTGACCGGCTGATACGGGAAAGCGGCCTGTGCGACCACTACCTGCGGTACATGGACAACTTTACCTTGTTCGGGCGGAACAAGCGGAAGCTGCGGCGGCTGCGGGAGCTGATCGAGAAATGGCTGGCGGCACACGGACTGCGGCTGAACGGCAAGTGGCAGCTCTATCCGACGGCAAAGCGGACGGTGGCGGCGCTGGGGTATCGCTTCGGACGAGGGTATACCCTGCTGCGGAAACGAAACATGGTGCGCCTGAAACATTCTCTTTCCGTCTGCCGCCGTACCATGCGGCGGCACCACGCGATCAAGCCAGCGTTGGCGCAGGGGCTTTTATCCAGACTGGGCCAGATGAAGCACTGCAATCACGTCCACTTTTTCCAGAACTATGTGGAGACGGGCTTGCAGCGGAAATTGAAATGCGTGGTCAGAGAACACGCAAGAAAGGAGCGGGCAAGATGGAATACGTCTACGGAACAAGCGTTATCGGCGGCGTAGAACGGGAAAACCTGAAAATCGTGGGTGGCCCCGCGCTGCGGGAGGGCGAATACCTGACCACAGTGCGGGAGTACGACGACAGCAGCATCACAGACCGCTGCCGCATCGACCGGCACTATCACAGCGACACGGACGAGGACGGGACGCGGTACGACTTCTATACCATCAGCGAGCATTACAGGTATGTGGAAAGGACAAAGTTGATGGAAGAAACGAGAAAGGCAACGGAGATCGCCTTTGTGACGCTGGCGGAGAGTGGAAGCATCGACGCTGTGACTGCGGGGGAGCACAAGAGCCTGTTTGAAACGTGGCAGACCGGCGTTGCTTACACGGTTGGGCAGCTACGCAACTGGGGGAACAAGCTGTACAAATGCGTACAGGCGCACACCTCACAGGCGGGATGGGAACCGGACAAGGCGGTGTCGCTTTGGTCGGCGGCATCTGACCCGGCGGAAGAATGGCCGGAATGGAGCAAGCCGGTGGGGGCGCATGACGCTTACGCAAAGGGCGACAAGGTGAGCCACAATGGGAAGCATTGGACATCAACGGCGGATGCCAATGTGTGGGAACCGGGGGTATACGGCTGGACGGAGGCGACGGCGTGAGCAGTCATTTGCAGATCATCGCAGAACTGGAGGTGCTTGTGGAAATGCAGGCGCGTACCGTCCGGGTGCTGGCGACACGCCTTGCGGAGCTGGGCGACACCGTGACCGGGAGAGACGAGATCGCGGAGGCCGACGAGGCATACCGCAGGGTCATCGGCGGGGACGAATGGCCGGAGTGAAAGCAGGAGGACAGGAAAATGTACATCGACGCGGACACCATCATTAAGGCGGCCAGCCTTTTGGGAGCAATCGGAGCGCTGGTCGCCGCCATTGTTTCCGTGTACAAGGTCATTGAGAGCAACAAAAAGCAGAGCGAGTTCATCAACGCCATTCAGGAGGAGCAGACGCTTATCTGCTATGGCCTGCGTGGTGCGTTGCAGGGGCTTGTGGAGCAGGGGTGCAACGGGCCGTGCAAGGATGCGCTGGACAAACTGGATAAGCACCTGAATAAAAGCGCGCACCCGCACATCAAGGAGGACTGACATGGCGGGAAAGCGAACGCAGGCAAAGACGAAAGGCCGGAAGAAGCGCATGGGAACCATGGACTTTATTCTGCTGATCGTCTTTTTGTGTCTGACGGTATTTACGATTGCCATGATCGTGCTGTTTACCGTGTACGGCTCCGTGCCGGATACGCTGATCACCTGTGTGTTTGCCACGCTGGGCGGCGAGTGCGGCATCCTCGGATGGATAAAGACCACCAAGGAGAAGAAGCAGGAAAGGCGGTGGCAGCTTGCGGACATGAGACGGGAAAAGGAGGAGGCGGAACGGATTGCACAGCAGACAGAGGAGCCGTGAGGAGGGATAGATCATGCTGGCAGGAAAAAATAACGAGGAGAAAATCTGGAATTATCTGAAAGGCGCGGGGCTGAACGACTTCGGCACCGCCGGTCTGATTGGAAACCTGTATGCGGAGAGCGGCCTTATCCCGAACAACGTGGAGAACCTATACGAAAAAAGACTTGGCATGACCGACGCAAGCTATACGGCGGCGGTGGACAGCGGCAAGTATCAGTTCTTCGCAACGGATAAGGCGGGCTACGGCCTCGCCCAATGGACGTACTGCTCCCGCAAGGCAGAGCTGCTGGACTATGCCCAGTGCTGCCGAAAGAGCATCGGCGATCTGGAAATGCAGCTTGATTTCCTGATGAAAGAGCTGCGGGAGGACTATAAGGCGGTGCTGGCCGTGCTGAAAACGGCTGGAAGCGTCCGGGCAGCATCGGACACGGTGCTGCTGAAATTTGAGCGCCCGGCAGATCAGAGCGAGGCGGCGCAAGCAAGACGGGCTGCGTTCGGCCAGCGGTATTATGACAAGTATGCGGCAGGGAGCGCCGCAGGAAGCGGAGGAAAGCCTATGACGGAACAGGAACAGCGGCAGAAAATCGTGAGCATCGCCCAGAGCTACATCGGATGCAAAGAGAGCGACGGGAGCCACAGGAAGATCATCGACCTGTACAACAGTCACAGGCCGCTGGCCCGTGGCTACGCCGTGAAGTACACGGACGCATGGTGCAGCACGTTCGCAAGCGCCGTCGCTATCGCGGCGGGAATGACCGACATCATCCCGACGGAGTGCGGCTGCGGAAAGCACATCGAGCTGTTCAAGAAGCTGGGGAGCTGGCAGGAGGGCGACGCTTATGTGCCGAAGCCCGGCGACTATATTTTCTACGACTGGCAGGACAGCGGCGTGGGAGACTGCACCGGCAGCGCCGATCATGTGGGCATCGTGGAAAAGGTCAGCGGGACAAGCATCACCGTCATTGAGGGCAACTACTCCGACAGCGTGAAGCGCCGCACCATTTCTGTGAACGGACGGTACATTCGCGGCTACGGCGTACCGAAGTACGGCGGAAAGGAGGCGACCGGCGGCGGGACTGCGGCGGACGCTGCACCGGCCAAGGGCGGCGGGTGCAAGGTGGGCGACATCGTGACATTCACCGGCGAGAGGCACTACACCAGCGCAAACAGCACCGTGGGCAAACCGTGCAAGCCGGGCAAGGCCAAGGTGACGCAGGTGTACCAGCCGCTTGTGAGCAGGCATCCGTATCACCTTGTCGCCGTGAGCGGCGGCGGAAGCACCGTGTACGGCTGGGTGGACGCGGCGGACATCAAGACCGAAGCGGCGGCGCTGGCCGTGGGCGATCAGGTGACGATGGACAAGGCTGCCACAGTCTACGGCACCACGCGCAAATTCTCCTCGTGGGTGTACAACGCAAAGCTGTATGTCCGGGCAATCAGCGGCGACCGCATTTCAGTTTCCACGCTGAAAAGCGGCGCAATCACAGGAAACGTGGACAAGAAATATCTGACGAAAGTGTAAGGAGGTACACACCATGACACAGATCATTCCAGACATCATCAACATTGTCATTGAGGCCATTTTTGCCATCCTCGGCCTGTTCTTCACCGGCGTGGCCGTTCCGTGGCTGATCAAGACCGGCATCCCTTGGCTGAAAGACAAGCGCCTGTACGGCATTGTCACCGTTCTGGTCAAGGCGGCGGAGAAGCAGCGCGAGGCCGGTGCGCTGCCCATCCCGAAGTACGATTATGTGGTGCAGATGCTTGAAGCAAAGGGAATTAAGGTCACGGCGGAGGTAAAGGCCATGATCGAGGCGGCGGTTAAGGAACTGGACATCGCGGTTGACAGCACTATCGGTACGCTGGGCGGCATCTTTGTGGAGGACAACCCCGGAAAGACGGATGGGGAAAAGGAACTGAATAACTGAAATTACCCCCGGCTGCTATACTCATAGATATAGCAGCCGGGGGATTTTTTGTGCGCATACGCCGAAAAAATGCTGTTGCACAATGCTGGTTTTGTGGGTATCATAATAAGACAAAAAGCGACAGAGCGGAACAGGAACGCCGACACCGCCCTGCGCGGGTGAGCGAGAGAGGAGGCTTTACGGTGCAGACCGGAGGACGAACATTTAAGCATCTGACCAAGAACGACAGGCTGCGCATTGAGAAGTGGCAGCGCAGGGGCTTGAAGCCGCCACAGATCGCGGAGAAGCTGCGCGTCCACGTTTCCACCATCTACCGGGAGATGAAGCGCGGGGAGTATGAGCGGCTGGACGGGGAGACGTGGGAAATGGTGACGGCGTACAGCCCGGACATCGCGGAGGCGCGATACCAAAGCAATCTGCGGGAGAAAGGGCCGGACTTGAAGATCGGAAAAGATCACGAGCTGGCAAACTACATTGAGACAACAATCACGGAGCGGGAGTGCAGCCCTGCCGCTGTCCTTGGATATGCAATGCTGGAGGGGCGGACATTCGAGACCTCTGTTTCCGTGACGACGATCTACAGCTACATCAAAAAGGGTCTCTTTCTCAACATCACACAGGTGGATTTGCCGCGCCGGGGCAAGGTGAAGCAGAAATACAAAAAGGTCAAGACCAAGAAAGATCAGGCGCGGGCCTCTGCGGGTGAGAGCATTGAGCAACGCCCGCCGGAGGTGGAGAGCCGCGAGGAGTTCGGGCATTGGGAGGGCGACACCGTGTACAGCGGAAAGGGCAAGTGCAAGACCACCAGCGCCCTGCTGACCCTGAATGAGCGCAAGACGCGAAAAGACATCATTATAGGAATACCGAACAGAAAGGCGGAAACCGTGGTCAAGGCGCTGGATGCGCTGGAGCGGAAATGCGGTGCCAGACGGTTCAGGGCAATCTTCAAAAGCATCACCTTTGACAACGGCTCGGAATTTTCGGCGGCGGAGGTGCTGGAGCGGAGCGCCGTCAATAAGACCATCCCGCGCACCAAGGTATACTACTGCCATCCGTATTCCTCGTGGGAACGGGGGAGCAACGAGAACGCCAACAGCATGATCAGGCGGCGGCATCCGAAAGGCACAGATTTCTCCAAGGTCAGCGCGGCGGAGATCGCGGCCACGGAGGAATGGATTAACAACTATCCTCGAAAAATCTTAGGGTACAAGAGCAGCGAGGTCATGTTCCGGGAGTGCCTGCGGGAGATCGGGCTGATCGCGTAACAGGAAGAAACCAGCACAGAGGACAATCAAAGGGAGAGGATGTGAGTGGAGCGGAACACGGGGAACAGAACAGGAAAACACGCAGGCTGCCGACCATGGGACATGACGGCGGCCATGTTGGCTTGTCAAAATTAGACAAAACAAGAAGTGAAAAATTGTGCGCATTTAATGCTTGACTTTTTCTTTCTGCAAAAACGTGCAAAAAGTGCTTGACGGCTGGACATGACATGTGGTATCATCTTATTTACCTGTGAAAGAGGGCTTTCTTTTTGCGCGCTTTTGCTTCTCGGCACGCAAGGGAAAAGCACCCCTCAAATTTGAGAGCAGGGAGGCAATCGCCAGCTTCATGCCGCTTTTGGCAAATGGAGCTGAGTAAATAAGGAGGTGCCGTTAGATGCGCATTAAGATCACGCTCAGATGCAACGAGTGCAAGCAGAGAAACTACAACACGATGAAGAACAAGAAGAACACCCCGGACAAGCTTGAGCTGAACAAGTACTGCCCCTTCTGCAAGAAGCACACCGTCCACACCGAAACCAAGTAATTAGGAAAGGCTGTTGAAACATGGCAGAAGAAAAGAAGAAAAAGGACCGCAGCAAGTGGTTCCGTGAAATGAGAAGCGAACTGAAAAAGGTCGTATGGCCCACCGCATCCACCACTGCGAAGAACACCGGCACTGTGCTGCTGTGCTCCCTCGTCGTCGGCGCCTGCATCTGGATCTTCGACTACGTGGCCGTTTCCGCAGTGCGCCTGCTGATCGGTCTCGCGGGCTGACAGGAGAGCAGTCATGGCTGATAATGCTAAGTGGTATGTCGCGCATACTTACTCCGGCTATGAAAACGCAGTCAAGACGGCCATCGAGAAGTTCGTCGCCAACCGTCATCTGGAGGACATGATCCTCGACATCCAGATCCCGCTGGAGACCGTCACGGAAGTGACCGACTCGGGCGATATGAAGGAAGTCGAACGCAAGGTCTTCCCGGGCTACGTGCTCGTCAAGATGATTATGACGGACGACACCTGGCATCTGATCCGCAACATTCGCGGTGTGACCGGCTTTGTCGGCACGGCGAACAATGAACCCATTCCTCTGACGGAAGAGGAAGTCCTGGCGCTCGGCATGGAACGGCGAGAGATCGTCGTGCGCTACAATGTCGGCGATCAGGTCAAGATCACCGACGGCCCGCTTTCGTCCTTCCTCGGCACGGTCGAAGAGATCGACGTAGAGAAGAACAAGGTGTGCGTGGTCGTGTCCATGTTCGGACGCGAAACGCCGGTCGAGCTGGAGCTCGATCAGGTCGAGGTCGTAGAACCGTAATCACCGCTAAAAGCGATGAGCCGCGTATGCGGCAAACGTGGGAGAGACGTTTAGTCTCGCCAAGGGCGGCCGGAATCGCCGGTCGTTACCACATTCAATATTAAGGAGGTGCCTCTCATGGCACAGAAGATCACCGGTTACGTTAAGCTGCAGATTCCTGCAGGCAAAGCAACTCCCGCACCCCCCGTTGGCCCCGCGCTCGGTCAGCACGGCGTCAACATCGCTGCGTTCACCAAGGAATTCAACGAGCGCACCAAGAACGACATGGGCCTCATCATCCCCGTTGTCATCACGGTGTATGCCGACCGTTCCTTCTCCTTCGTTACCAAGACTCCTCCCGCTGCCGTCCTCATCAAGAAGGAATGCAACATCGAGTCTGGCTCCGGCGTCCCCAACAAGACCAAGGTCGCTACCATTTCCAAGGCCTCTGTCCAGAAGATCGCTGAGATGAAGATGCGTGACCTCAACGCGAGCACTCTCGAGTCCGCGATGAGCATGATCGCCGGTACCGCACGCTCCATGGGCGTTGTCGTCGAAGAATAAGGAGGGTGTGAACAATGTTTAGAGGTAAAAAGTATCAGGATGCTGCAAAGCAGATCGAAAAGAACACTCAGTATGACGCCGCAGAGGGCTTCGGCCTGATCTGCAAGACCGCTTCCGCGAAGTTCGACGAGACCGTCGAGCTGCACGTCAAGCTGGGCGTCGACTCCCGTCACGCTGACCAGCAGGTCCGCGGCGCCATCGTCCTCCCCAACGGCACCGGCAAGAACGTCCGCGTTCTCGTCTTCGCCAAGGGCGACAAGGCTGAGGCTGCCAAGGCTGCCGGCGCTGACTATGTCGGCGAGATGGACCTCGTCGAGAAGATCCAGAAGGAAAACTGGTTCGACTTCGACGTCGTCGTCGCTTCCCCTGACATGATGGGTGTTGTCGGCCGTCTCGGTAAGGTGCTCGGTCCTAAGGGCCTGATGCCGTCCCCGAAGGCCGGTACCGTCACTCCCGACGTCGCCAAGGCTGTTCAGGAGTCCAAGGCCGGTAAGGTCGAGTATCGTCTCGACAAGACCAACATCATCCACTGCCCCATCGGTAAGGTTTCCTTCGGCCCCGAGAAGCTCGCTGAGAACTTCAACGCTCTCATGGGTGCTATCATCAAGGCCAAGCCCGCCGCTTCCAAGGGCCAGTATATCAAGTCCTGCGTCGCCGCCTCCACCATGGGCCCCGGCGTCAAGATGAACACCGCAAAGATCTAAGAAAACTTAAAGAGGGGGACGCTGTCCCCCCTTTAGATTCCCCCTCACCAGTTTGCGAACTGGTGTCGCCGCGCGATCGCGGCTGAGCCGCGGTATTTTTCTGACGCGCATGTCGTCAGAAAAATCAAATTGGATTATTTTTGGCGCGCATGTCGCGGCAAATTATGATTTAAGTTGATTTGCGCTGTGCGCGGCGCAAATATGGGGTATTTTGCGGAAAAAACGATATTTGGGGTTGACAATGCTGCCAACTCTGGATATACTATTAGAGCGTTCCAAAGACAGCAGGTGAGATTCGTCTCGTAAGTCCTGCCGAGGATGGCAAACATTTATTGATTGCTTTACCGTCCTCATGTCCTGCATGAGGACGGTTTCCTTTTTAGAACGCCTCTTTCCCCTGGCACGCGAGGCGTGCCGCAAAATCCAATGGAGGTGAACTCAAGAAATGCCTAACGCAAAAGTTCTGTCTGAAAAGCAGGCGATCGTGGCCTCTCTGACCGAGAAGCTGCAGGGCGCAGCTGCCGGCGTTATCGTTGACTACAAGGGCATCACCGTCGCGGAAGACACCGAGCTCCGCGCTGAGTGCCGTAAGAACGATGTCGAGTATGCAGTTGTCAAGAACACCCTGCTCCGCTTTGCTTTCAACAACGTCGGCCTCAATGAGCTCGATGATCAGCTGAACGGTACCACGTCTCTTGCCATCGCTGCCGATCCCGTCGCCCCCGCGCGCGTGATCGCTGACTTTGCCAAGAAGCTCAACGGTAAGTTCGAGATCAAGGGCGGCTTCATGGACGGCAAGGTCGTCGACATGGCCACCGTCAATGCTCTGGCCGCGATCCCCGCACTGCCCGTCCTGCAGGCACAGGTGCTTGGCACCATGCTGGCTCCCATTTCGGGCCTGGCTTGCGTCCTCAAGCAGATCGCCGAGAAGAACGGTGCTCCCGCCGAGGAAGCTTCCGCAGAGTAATCGTCTGCACCCAACTCAAAAACTAAAACAAATATCTTAAAATTGGAGGATCATTACAATGAGCGAGAAAGTTACCGCTATGATCGAAGAAATCAAGGGCCTTACCGTCCTGGAGCTCTCTGAGCTCGTCCACGCTCTCGAGGAAGAGTTCGGCGTTTCCGCCGCTGCTATGGCTGCTCCCGCTGCCGGCGGTGCTGCCCCCGCTGCCGAGGAGAAGACCGAGTTCGACGTCGTCCTCGCCGGTTTCGACGCTGCTGCCAAGATCAAGGTCATCAAGGCTGTCCGCGAGATCGCCGGACTGGGTCTGGCCGAGGCCAAGGCTTTCGTCGAGTCCGCTCCGAAGGCTCTGAAGGAGGGCGTGTCCAAGGAGGATGCCGAGAACTTCAAGAAGCAGCTCGAAGAGGCTGGCGCGAAGGTCGAGATCAAGTAATCTCACCCTACTGCGAGGTTCAAAAAGCCCGTGTCACAAGACACGGGCTTTTTCTTTTTGAATGTCTTATGGAATAGAACATCTGTTGACATAATATATGCGCGTGTACGTCAAAAGGACGTGCGCACCGTGGGCTCGGACGGGGCAACGGTGTCGATGATCTGATTCTGCGTGTAAATGCCGTAGTGCTTCCACGATGCGGGAGCGTCCGTTCCATCGGGTATAAGATGGACATCAATGGCACGGGGAAGATAGTCGAGCAGTTTGGACCGTTCGAACGTGCAAAGATAGGTGCCGCCGCGGACTTCGTCTGCGTCAAATACGCAGTAGGATTCGTTGCGCACCTGATAGAGCAGGTAATTTTCAAAGATGAGCTCGATCTTGGCGTTTTCATCGGGGGACAGCGGCGTACAGTGCGCGAGAGTGTCGTCGAGGGCGGCATTTCCTGTGGACGGAGTCTGTGCATTTGGCTCCGCTTTAGCGCAGCAGATGGTGATGTGCAGCTCGTTTTCATCCTCCTCACACAGCGTCAGGAGAAACGGTGCACGGCGGCCGGCGTCCACAAGGCGGCCTGCTTCGGCGAATGTGGTGCAATGAGACATGGGAGTCATCTCGTTTTGTAAAGTATGGAAAATACTGCTCACCGTGTGACGGTCAGGCAGTAAAATGATAACCGGTTTGTCTCCTTGTTGTTCCAGAGGTCAGTTTCGCCGAGCTCGCGCAGATCGTCTACGACGAATTCATCGAATCGCACAGCAGCGCGGTGAACGACGGGACGCTCCTCGGACAAGTAGAAGCCGCCCTGCCAGACGTGCCAGAGTTCCACGCAGGGCGCGGATTCGAGGGCAGAGCCAATGTAGTCGATCAGCTGCCGCGCGCGGCCCTCGGTATAGTAGGCCCAGTCGAGGCAGACGGCAAAGGCTTTGTCGGTATAGAGGAAACTGTCTGGGTAAGTGCGCAGCGCGAAGTTGTCGTCCGCGCCGCCGTCGCCGATCGTACCGTCGTCCACATTGATGGCGAGGTAGCCGTACTCCGGCGGAGGAAAGACCTCCGGCAGCGGCGCGTCGGAAGCGAAAAAGATGCAGGCGCTCATCATGATCCTCCTGTAATGCCTCATTTTCCTTTTGGTACGGCGATCATATCATAAAAGATATGAACAAATCTACTGCGATGCTGTTACGAGACCCTTGCGCCGCGGTGCGGGAAGAACGCGCGCCGGTGAGGAAAAGGCTGGAACAGCCATAATATAAACCGCTCGAGCGCTTGACTTTTTTGTGCAGCGGCATTAAAATGTATAAAATATAAGAGCAGGAATTTCATGCGTTGTGTATCCTGCGTACAAATTCTGATGAGAGACAGGCTGATGCCCGCGTGAGCCGAGGAATGCTTACGCGGTTATTTTTTCACCTGGATGGGAGAAAACATGAAGAACACCAAAAACTTTGCGAGCCGATGGGGCTTTATTCTGGCGTCCGTCGGTTCAGCGGTCGGCATGGCGAACGTCTGGGGCTTTCCTAACAAGCTTGGCAGCAACGGCGGCGGGGCATTTTTGCTCATTTATCTGCTGTTTGTTTTCATTTTCAGCTACGTGGGTCTGCCCGCGGAATTCGCCATGGGCCGCCACGCGGCGACGGGCACACTCGGCGCGTATGAAAAAGCGTGGTCGACGCGCGGCAAGGGCGCAGGCAAGGCCGGAGGCCTTCTTGGCTGGCTGCCGCTTGCGGGCTCGCTGTGCATTGCGTTCGGCTATGCGGTCATCGTCACGTACATCTTAAAGGCGCTGGTGGATTCGCTCGTCGGCACGCTGATGACGGCGGACACCGCGTCATGGTTCGGCACGTTCTCCTCCACACCGTATTCCGTCATTCCGTACCACATCATCGTGGTCGTGGGGACGCTGCTGACGCTCTATTTGGGCGCGCACAGCATCGAAAAAACCAACAAGATCATGATGCCGCTGTTTTTCATCATCTTCCTGATCCTCGCGGTGCGCGTGGCGATGCTGCCGGGCGTGAGCGAGGGCTACCGCTTCATGTTCACCCCGCGCTGGGAGGCGCTCAAGGACCCGATGATCTGGATCTGGGCGATGGGACAGGCGTTCTTCTCCCTCTCCGTCACGGGCAGCGGCATGATCGTGTACGGCGCGTACCTCTCGAAGGACGAGGACGTCGTCGGCGTCGCGCAGCACACGGCGCTGTTTGACACGATCGCCGCCGTCGTTGCGGCGCTCGTCATCATCCCCGCATGCTTCTCCTACGGGCTGGACGTCGGCGCGGGCCCGAGCCTGCTGTTCGTTACGCTGCCGACCATTTTACAGGATATCCCGATGGGGCGGCTGTTCGCCATCATCCTCTACCTTGCGATGATCTTCGCGGGCGTGAGCTCGCTGCAGAACATGTTCGAGGCCGTGGCGGAATCGCTGCTGCACAAGTTCCCCAAGCTCAGCCGCACGGCGGTGCTGGCGATCCTGTGTGTGCTGTGCCTCGGCATTGGCATTTTCATGGAGCCCATCAGCAAGTGGGGCCCGTGGATGGACCTTGTTTCCATCTATATTATCCCCATCGGCGCGACGCTCGGCGCGATCTCGTGGTTCTACGTGATGAAAAAGGACGAGCTGCTCACCGCCGTGAACACCGGCAGCAAGAAAGAGCGCGGTGCGCTGTGGTACAACGTGGGCCGCTTCGTCTACGTGCCGCTCGCGGTCATCCTGTGCTGTGTGGCACTGTTCATGCACGTGGCATTCTGAGTTCCCCCTGAACAAAAAAGGAGAACAATATGAAAACAGGCAAGAAAGTGAGCATTACCATACTTTCAGTGCTGATATTGGCCTTGTGCGCCGTGGGGATCATCCGGAGCACGACCTTTCCGCTGGACCCGGCGACGCTGCCGGATCATATCTGTGATTTTTACAATATCGGCAGGCCCCAGCCCCTCTCGCCGAGTATTCGGGTGTACGACAGTGTTGAACTCGAAAATACGGTGTGGTATCTCATGGAGATCGGCGAGGACATAGATCTGGGCTATGTCAAGCTGGAACGGAATTTCCTTGGCCGCTACAAGATTGTGCACCTCGGCTACGGCGGCGGGAGCTTCCGTGACGGCGTTGTGCGCAGTGGGGAGAAAGCCTACTACCTCTTTGGCGGCCGCGATGTGACCGGCCGCATCGCAAAAATCACTATGACGCAGAACGGCGAGACCTGCACGATGGAAAATGCGGAGGGAAAGACGCATTTCCTGTTCTGCACAGAGCTTTCTCCACAGCTCGGCGATTATGACTTCGACCGCAGCACGCTGCGGTTTTACGACGAAGACGGGAACGACATCACCGCGGAGTACAATTTGAGCGGCGGCGGTATCCAGTAAAAGGAATACCAAAAGGAAGGACTGTGAGCAGGTCCTTCCTTTTTCATATAAAAACTTGTTGACAAGTCAACAATGATGCGCTATGATAAACGAGCTTGTTGATTTGTCAACAAATAGGAAAAAGGAGAATTACCAATGGAGGAGCGCTTTGAGACCTTTACCGTCCTGATCACGCGTATCAGCCGCAGCATCAAGCGCATCAAGGCGGACGAAATGGCGGACTTCGAACTGAAAGGGCCGCATGTGTCCTGCCTCTACTACCTCTCCCAGCGAGACGGCATGACAGCCGCCGAGCTCTGCGAGCGCTGCGACGAGGACAAGGCGGCCATCTCCCGCTCGCTGGACGACCTCGAGAAAAACGGTTACATCACCTGCGCAAGCGGCGCGGGCAAGCGCTATAAGAGCCCACTGCGCCTGACGGAGCGGGGCAAGGCGGTCGGCCGCGCGATCGGGGAGAAGATCATGCGCATCGTCGAGGCGGCATCTGAGGGCCTGAGCGAGGCCGAGCGGCAGACGATGTACCGCGCGCTCGCGCTCGTGAGCGAGAATTTGGAACGGATTTATACCCATAAGAAGACCGCGGGCGACAGAGCCGCCCGCGACGAACAATAACGGAGGAAAAGCATGAGTGTTCAGATCATTGTGGATTCGACGGTCGACATGCCCGAGCGCATGAAGGACCGTTTTCGCATCGTGCCGCTCACGGTGCATTTTGGCGCGGAGGAGTTCATCGACGGCGTGACCATCGACAAGCACCGCTTTTATGAGCGGCTTGTCGAGAGCGACGAGCTGCCGACGACCAGTCAGGCGTCGCCCGCGGCATTCGACGCGATCTTCTCCGACGTTGCGTCGGTGGGCGACAGCGCGGTCGTTGTGACGCTCGCGTCGAAGTTCTCCGGCACGTATCAGAGCGCGTGCATCGCCGCGGCGGAGTACGACAACATCTACGTTGTGGACAGCAAGAGCGCGGCTATCGGCTCTGGCATCCTCGCCGAGTACGCGCTCGAGTGCGCGGACAAGGGCATGAACGCGAAGACCATCGCCGAAACGCTGGAAAAAAAACGCGACGAAATTTGCCTCATCGCGCTGCTCGACACGCTCGAATACCTCAAAAAGGGCGGGCGTATCTCGAAGACTGTCGCGTTTGCGGGTGGACTTCTCAACATCAAGCCGGTCATCACCGTGGTCGACGGAGAGATTCAGGTTATCGGTAAGGCAAGAGGGTCGAAGCAGGGCAACAACCTGCTCGTGCAGAAAATCCACGAGAGCGGCGGCATCGACTTCGACGAGCCGATCATCCTCGGATACAGCGGGCTGAGCGATTCGTATCTCAAAAAATATGTCGAGGACAGCCGCGACATCTGGCAGGACAAGGCGGACTCGCTCGACTCCACGCTCATTTGCAGCGTGATCGGCACGCACACTGGCCCCGGCGTGGTGGCGGTCGCATTCTTCAAAAAGGGCTGAGCCTCTATAAAAATCAGAAACAGCAGGAAGCCGGCGTATCGCACCGGCTTCCTGCTGTTTTTTCTTAAATATTCTCTTTGATCCAGCGATTAAAATAGCAACGGCGCTTTCAAACGACACCGGTACTCGCTGTACCTTGACAACAGACGGCACGGCGAATTATAGTGATTCTAAATATTCAGTGGCTTTGTCTTGCGTGAAAGCGGTGCTTTGTGCTGGTATCGGTTTGCCCGTGAAACAGGTTGAATGGGAAAAGGAGAATGCGGCATGCAGTGGACGGACGAGAGCATTGCGTTTTTGCGTGATGCGGCGGCGATGAACCGCTATTATGAGACCATCGCGGAGAAGATCACGCCGCAGCTCCAAGAAAACGCGCACGTCTGCGACGCGGGCTGCGGCATCGGCGAGCTGAGCCTTGCTCTGAAGCCGTACTGCCGCCATGTCACGGCGGTGGACGCGGATGCGTTGGCCATCAAAACGCTGAAAGCCCACCTGATAGAGGGCGTCACCGCGATCTGCGGCGATGTGGAGGCGCTCACGCCGAAAGAGCCCTACGACGCGATGGTGTTCTGCCTCTTTGGCCGCACGGAGGACACGCTGCGCATCGCGAAAAAGCAGTGCCGCGGAAAGATTTTCCTCGTCAAGCGGGACTATTCGCACCACCGCTTCAGCGCGGGAAAGGTGAGCCTCGGTGAGTACACGGCGGGGAGTACGGAGAATGTTCTGCGCGAAAAGGGCATCCCTTACACGGTGGAGCGTTTCACGGCGGAGTTCGGCCAGCCGTTCCGTTCGCTTGAGGCGGCGGAGCGCTTTTTTGCACTCTATAACCGAAGTAGAAGTGAAACGCTCTCCAAGGATGAGATCAAAGCGCGCCTGACCGCGGGGCCGTCGGCGGAATTTCCCTACTACCTGCCGCACGAAAAGGCGCTGTGCCTGTTCACCATTGAGACGGCGGCTATTTCGAAGGAGGAAGGAGTATGAAACGGCATCTTTTGATTTGCGGGGAGCGCGGCGTCGGCAAGTCGACGCTGATTCGCCGCCTGCTGGAGCATAGCACGCGGGAGGTCGGCGGCTTTGTGACAAAGCGGCTGCCAGTCGCGGATGAGAACGGCTTTTTTCCGATTTACCTCTATCCCACATCGCAGAGTGAGGGCGAGCGGTGCAACGAGACGGCGAATCTTGTCGGGACGTGCGACAGCCGCTCGAGCATCCGCCATCCGGAGGTCTTTGACGGCCTTGGCGCGCAGCTCATTAAGTCCGCACCGAGCGGCGGTATCATCCTGATGGACGAACTCGGCTTTCTCGAAAATGACGCCAAGGTGTTCCAGTCCGCGGTGCTGTGCGCACTGGACGGCGACACGCCGGTGCTGGCCGCGGTCAAGCCGAAGGACACACCGTTCCTGCGCGCCGTGCGCGGGCATGAGAACGCGGAGCTTGTCTTCATTGACGAGCAGAACCGTGACGCGCTTCTTGAAAAGCTCCTGCCGCACATTTTGCGGTGGAATGAAGCTTGAAGCAGCAAGCTCGCCGTGCAATAGAGAAGAAGTTTTCAAGCGAACACTTGTTTGACTATCAAAACCGTGCTATAATACCGCCATTGAGAAATTTGCAGAGGGGAGGGGACAGCGCATGGAGCATCTGCTTGCGGGACTGAACCGCGCGCAGCACGAGGCCGTCACGGCGACGGAGGGGTATGTCCGCGTCATCGCGGGCGCGGGCTCGGGTAAGACGCGCGCACTGTCGCACCGCTTTGCGTATCTTGTCAACGAGCTCGGCATCCTGCCGGGGAACATCCTGTGCGTGACGTTTACGAACAAGTCAGCCAACGAGATGCGCCAGCGTATCCACGCCTTGACCGGCGACAACGACACGGGCTATATCAACACGTTCCACGGCTTCTGTGTCTCCGTTTTGCAGGAGGACAGCCACGCCGTGCAGTATCCGAAGAGCTTCCTCGTGCTGGATAATTCCGACATCGACGCGATGCTCGGCATCATCTACGAAGAGCGCGGCCTCACACTGCGCGACATGACCTATTCCGCCGCACGGGACATGATCGAGATCCGAAAGCTCTTTAAGGAGCCGGAGTATTACAAGGACATGATCACGATGTCGCTCGACACGCTGCGCGAAAAGTACGAGCGCGCCGACACGGCGGGGGACATCATCTTCTACGGCTATCTCTATCAGGAGAAAAAGTGCTTCGGCCTCGACTACAACGACCTCATCAAGTTCTCGCTCTATATTTTCGAGCAGCACGAGGACATCAGGCTCAAGTGGCAGCAGCGGCTCGAATACATCATGATCGACGAGTTTCAGGATATCGACGCGCTGCAATATGAGCTGATGGAGGTGCTGTGCGGCTATCACGGCAACCTCTTCATCGTGGGCGACCCGGACCAGACGATCTACACCTGGCGCGGCGCGAACGTCAAGTATCTGCTGGATTTCGACAAGGTCTTTCCAAACGTGCAGACCATCATGATGATGGAAAACTACCGTTCCACGCCGGAGATTTTGGCGGCGGCGAACTCGCTGATCGCAAAAAACGGCCACCGCATCAAAAAGGACCTGCTCCCGACGAAGCCCTCGGGCGAGAAGGTCGTCTGCCACTTTGCCGACACGCAGGAGGCGGAGGCGCAGTGGATGGCGGGCGAGATGCAGCGGCTGCATGATCGCGGCGTGCCGCTGCGGGATATGACCGTCCTTTACCGCGCGCACTATGTGACGCGCGCGGTGGAAGAGGCGTTGATGCACGAAAAAATTCCCTATACGATCTACTCCGGCGTGCAGTTTTTTGACCGCATGGAGATCAAGGACGCACTTTCATATTTGCGGATGATCGCCTATCAGGACGATCTGTCGTTCCGGTGCATTGCCAACGCGCCGAAGCGGAACCTCGGCAAGCGGCGCATGGCCTTTTTACAGGAGACGGCGGAAAAAGAGGGGACGAGCCTCTATGTAACGCTCAAAAACCACCTCGAAGACAGCGTGTTCAGCGGCACGAAGGCAAAGCAGTTCGTCGATCTGATCGAGCGCTTTTCGCACTCGTATCAGGGTCGGCCCATCTCTGAGGTGCTCTCGGATATTCTGGACAAGAGCGGGTATGAAAAGGCGCTGCGCACCGAGGGCAGTCAGGAGCGCCTGGACGATCTGGCCGAGCTCAAGCAGTCCATCTACGAATACGAGACGAGCTGCGGCGAGGAGAGCACGATGGAGCATTACCTCGCCCACATCGCGCTTTTCAGCAACGGCGATGTCGCCGAGCAGGGCGACAAGGTGAAGCTGATGACCGTCCACGCGGCGAAAGGCCTCGAATTCCCGTATGTGTTCCTCTGCGGCATGAACGAGGGCATTTTCCCCTCGCGCAAGGTGCGAACGCTCCCCGGCATGGAGGAGGAGCGGCGGCTCGCTTTCGTTGCGCTGACGCGCGCGGAGAAGGGGCTTTACCTCTCCGAGGCCGACGGGTGGAATTTTGACGGCTCGCCGCGCTATCCCTCGCGCTTTCTGCTGGATATCGACCGCGAGCTTCTGTCGTTCACGCACGAGGTCGACGAGACGCTTCTGCGTGAAACGGCGGATGACGTCGCGCGGCGAGACAAGTATCTGCGCGAGGACGACGGCGACGGCACGCTGCCCATCGGGCAGCGCGTGCGCCACGCAGTGTTCGGCGAGGGAACGGTGCTGGACGTGGACTTGAACAAGGGCGCGCACGTCATCCAGTTTGACGGCATGGGAACGCCGCGCAGCATTTCGCTGCGCGCGAAGCTCGAAAAGATCGGGCCATAAAATCAATTGACAGATTTATTTTGGAGGGATTTCGACATGAGAAAGTATTTTTGCGCACAGCCCTAGGTCTATCCGCAGCCCGTGCTCATCATCGCAATGTATTTAAGCGGCGGCCACAAGACCGTGAAGAACATCTTAAAGCGCGGTGCGTTCACCGTGAGCATGGGCGACGCAGAGCATGCGGCGGCCTGTGACTATGTGGGCATCGAGTCCGGCAACGGCGTGCCCGACAAGGTGGCGCGCGCGGGCTTCCACGTGACGAAGAGCGAGCGTGTGGACGCGCCGGTGATCGACGAGCTCCCGCTCGCGCTCGAGTGCAAGCTCGTGAGCTACGGCGAGGAGACAAGACTCCTGACCGGCGAGATCGTGAACGTTAGCGTGGACGAGCGCGCGCTCGACGAAAACGGCAAGCTCGCTGTCGAAAAGCTGCACATCATCACCTTTGACTACGCCAACCACGGCTATTATGTCTTGGGCGAGAAGGTCGCCAGCGCGTTCGAGGACGGCAAAAAATTCAAGTAAATCCGGCGAAACAGAAAGCGCCGCGTCCCGAAGAAAATACGGGACGCGGCGCTTTTTTGCCGTTTCGGTCAGGATTTCGACTTTGTTTGTGCAAAACCGACGCATTAGTGTTAAAATCTCGTTAAAAACCGTTTCTTTTACTACTGGCACGGGCGCGGGGCAGGTGGTATAGTAAACAGGCATGTGTTTTTTAGGAGGATCAATATGTTTTCTGCCTTTTTTCGCAGTCTGAAGCAGGAATTTGCAGGCTACAACTCGAAAAAGCTGCTCGCCGACATGATGGCGGGCCTGACGGTCTGCGCTGTCGCGCTGCCGCTGGCATTGGCGTTCGGCGTTTCATCCGGCGCGAGCGCGGCGTCCGGGCTTGTCACGGCCATCATCGCGGGCGTGGTCATCGCCATTCTCGGCGGCGCGTCGTACCAGATCTCGGGCCCGACGGGCGCGATGAGCGCGGTGCTCGTCGGCATCGTCGCGGAATACGGCCTGCAGGGCGTGTTTTTTGCCTGCTTTGCCGCGGGCGTTCTGCTGCTGCTTGCGGGCGTCTTCAAGCTGGGTCGCTTAATTAGCTTCATCCCGATGCCCGTCATCATGGGCTTCACCTCGGGCATTGCCATTATTATTGCGATGGGGCAGATCGACAACTTCTTCGGCACGGTGTCGGAGGGAGGCTCGAATTTGGAAAAGATCGCGTCCTATGGCCGTCTTGGCTTCCATCCGAACATGCAGGCAGTGCTCATCGGCCTTCTCGTCGTGCTGGTGATGGTCTTCTGGCCGAAAAAATGGGGCGCGCGTGTGCCCGGTTCGCTTGTCGGTATCATTCTTGCAACGATCGTGGCGTCGTTTGCCGGTATGGATCAGCTTGCCATGGTGGGTGATATCCCGAAAACACTCCTGCTCAGTGACCGCCTGTCCCTTCGCGGCCTGAGCCTTTCAATGCTCGAGGATCTTGCTTCTCCTGTTGTGACAATCGCGGCGCTCGGCATGATCGAGAGCCTGCTTTGCGGCGCGTCGGCCTCGCGCATGAAGGGCGAAGCGTTCAACGCCGATCAGGAGCTGATCGCACAGGGCGTGGGTAATATTCTGCTGCCGCTTTTTGGCGGTGTTCCCGCGACCGCAGCCATCGCACGCACGAGCGTAGCGGTCAAGTCCGGCCAGCAGACGCGCCTTACGAGCGTGTTCCATTCGCTGTTCCTGCTTGCCTCGATGTTCTTGCTCGGCGGCGTGATGGCGCTCCTGCCGCTCTCGGCGCTCGCGGGTGTGCTGATAGTCACGGCGTGGCGCATGAACGACTGGGAGGGCATCCGCTACATCTTCCGCCACAAGTTCAAGTCCGGTATCAGCCAGTTTTTGATCACGATGCTCGCAACGGTCGTCTTTGACCTGACGGTCGCGATCCTGCTCGGCGTGGTATACTCCGCCATTTTGTACATGGCGAAGTCGAGTCATATCCATGTGAATTTCTCCGATATCGACGCGAACAAGCTGCGCTCGGTGGAGGGTAAGCCCCCCATTCTTGAGACCTCCGGCGTGGCGTACATCACGGGCGCGCTCTTCTTCGGCGCGGTGGATGAGTTCAACCACCGCATGGCGGAGATGCCGCAGTACGACCACATCATCTTGTCGATGCGCGGTATGCCGAGCGTGGACGTTTCGGGCGCGCAGGCGATGCTCGAACTGTGCGAGTCGCTCAAGAGTCAGGGCAAGACGGTTGCCTGCTGCGGCATGACCGAGGCGGTGCGCACCTACTTTGACCGTGCCGGCATCACCGAGCTTCTCGGCGAGGAGTCCTACTTCTGGAGCGCTGACCAGGCGATCCTTGATCTGCTGGACGCGGAGATCGTGGAATAAAAGACATAGAAAAGCACTTCCCGCCAGCGGCGGGAAGTGCTTTTTGCTGTACATGGGCTGCGAAAGATTTTATTTGCGCCGGTCACCCTCGCGTGCGATCTTGTCGAGCGATTCCTGCCGGACAGCCTGACGAAGCGCCGTCAGGTAGGGCGAAAAGGCAACGTTCTGCTCGCCGTAGGTGAGCTGGAGGTCGTATTCGTGGTCCTCCCAGGTCGAAATGTCGGACTCGTTGTGGGAGATCACGGCCTCGAGCTTGTCGAGCGCCTTGTAGATTTGGGCCTCCTGCGTTTCGAGCGCGGCCATCTCGTCGTAGAGTGCGCGCATCTCCTCGCGGCAGGGGGAGGGAAGCGATGCGACCCACTGGTAGAGCAGCGCTTCCTCCGTCGATTCGTCCTGTGCGGTCTTGTCAAAGGCGGGGATATCGCCCGTGAAGCACTCGCCGAGGTCGTGGATGAGGCACATGCGCGTCACCTTGTCCATGTCGGCCTCGGGAAATTCATCGCGCAGGAAAAACGCCATCAGTGCGATGCGCCAGCTGTGCTCGGCAACGCTCTCGTGCCGCCCGCCGGAGGTGTAGCAGTGGCGGGTGGTGTCCTTCAATTTTTCCGCCGTGTGCAGCGCGGCGAGCAGTTCGCTTGGTCTCATGCGTCTCCTCCATTGTCGTTTTCTGGTATTTTACCAGAGGCGGAAACGACTTGCAAGGAAAAGAAAGAAGAGAGATTCCCATTCCCAGCGGCATATGATATCATGAATGCGAGAAAATTTGGCACCCGGTGAAACAAAACGGGCGCGGAATGCGTCTAAATAAGCAGAAGCAAGAAGATTTGAGAGAGACCCTCCCATGCGGAGGGCGGAGAGGAGAATTTATGAAGCTTGCGGCGGATTTTCGGCAGGCGGCGCGCGAGGCGCTGCGCGGCAAGTGGCCCATCGCCATTCTGATCGGCCTTGTGGCGGTGCTGCTCGGCGGCGCAGGGAGCGGCGGTCCGGAGGTCAAATTCAATTACGATGTGTCCTCGGGCGTGTCGACGACGTTTGGCTACGGCGGACAGACGATTTACTCCACAGGCTACGGTTTGGACCCGAAGTGGAGCGGACTGCTCGTCGGCGGTGTGGTCTATCTCATCGTGATCGCGCTCGTGTTGGCGGCGGCGTACTTCATCCTCGGCAGCATCGTGGGCGTGGGGTATGCCAAATATAACCTCGGCCTTGTCGACCGCACGGAGCCGGGCTTTGAGGCGCTGTTCGCCTATCTTCCGAACTGGAAGACGACGACGCTGACGCGGCTTTGGAAGGGCCTCTATATTCTGCTGGGGACGATCCTGCTCGTCATTCCGGGACTGATTATGGGCTACACCTACGCGATGACGGATTACATTTTGGCCGAGCACCCGGACATGGCGCCGGGCGAGGTGATGAAGGGCTCGAAGGCGATGATGGAGGGCAACCGCTGGCGGCTGTTCTGCCTGCAATTCAGTTTCATCGGCTGGATGCTCCTCAGCTCGCTGACGTTCGGCCTTGGCAACCTTGTGCTGCGCCCCTATCAGGAGGCGGCATACGCCGCGTTCTACCGCGAGGTATCGCTCGGGTAAAAAGATAGAGAGAAACAAAACGCGCCCCGCGGATGATCCGCGGGGCGTATTTTTGCTGTGATGGAAAGCTTACTTTGCGCTGTCGTTTGTGAGGGCTTGGTCGATCAGCTTCTGGAGCGCTGCCATGTTGTCCTCGTTGTCGATGCCGCCGAGCATCGCCTCACCGACGATGGCGCCGCTGCGGTCGATGACATAGGTGGTCGGGAAGGCCATGATGTCGCCCGCAAAGTCACCGGCTGCGCTGTCGGAGGGGAAGTAGATGTTCTGGTAGCTTGCGCCCTTGGATTCAAGCAGACTCTTGGCCGTGCTGATCGCATCGGCGTTGCCATCGAGGGTATCGACGTTGATGCCGATGAGCGCGCCGCCCTGCTTCTTGAGCGTCTCGTTGAGGGCGTTCAGATCGCCAAGCTCCGCCACGCAGGGCTTGCAGCCGCTGAACCAGAAGTTCACGACCGTCACAGCGTTCTGGGAGAAGATGCTGCTGTCCACGTCGTTGCCGTCAAGGTCCTTACCGGTGAAGGTGGGGAAGGTCGGGACGGCATCGTTCATGTCGCCGTTTTCACCGTCGCCTGCGGGCTGAAGTGCGGCGTACTGCTCCTGCAGGGGCTGGATCTGGTCTTCAAGGTCGCGGATCTGCTCGGAGCCTTCGGTCAGCGTCTTGAGTTCGTCCTCGGTGAACTGATCCTTCACAAGGTCGAGGGCGGCAAGCAGGTAAGCGCCGTAGTTCGATTCATCGGGGATCTCGTCGCGCTTTTCGTTCATGGCGGCGAAGAGCTTCTGCCACAGCTCAAGGTTCTCTTCCATGATGGCGTTTTCCTTGTCGGCGAGCTCCTGAATCTGGGCGTAGATCTCCTCGGCGGTCGCGCCCTGCGCATCGCCCTTGCCGTCGCCCTTGCTGCCGCAGGCGGCGAGGGAAAGCGTCAGCGTAAAGGCGAGCAGCAGCGTAATGATCTTCTTAAAATTCATGGTTTATTCTCCTTTGTTTTCTTCAATGATCGGTTTTTGAGACAATTTGGAACATGCTCCGCCGCTGCCGAAGGCGTAGCGGAAGCGGACGGCCTCCGTCGGGCAGGCGGTCACGCATTTGCCGCAGCGGATACACTCGCTGTGGTTCGGCGTTTTGGTCACATCCACGTCCATGGGACAGGTCCTTGCGCACTTGCCGCAGGAGACGCATTTGCTCTCGTCAACGTGCATCGACAGCAGCGACACGCGGTTGAAGAGCGCGTAGAACGCGCCGAGCGGGCAGAGCCACTTGCAGAACGGGCGGTAGAAGATGACGCTCAGCACAACGACCGTGATGAGCACGCAGAGCTTCCACGAAAAGAGCTTGCCGAGCGCGGCACGGATGCTGCTGTTGACAAGCGAGAGCGGGATAGCGCCTTCGAGCACGCCCTGCGGGCAGAGATATTTGCAGAAGAACGGGTCGCCCATGCCAGCTTCGTTCACCACGAGCACCGGAAGCAGGAAGACCATCACCACCAAGATGACGTATTTGAGGTAGGTCAGCGGCTTTAGGCGCTTGGTGGAGAGCTTTTTGGTCGGGATCTTGTGCAGCAGCTCCTGAAACCAGCCGAACGGGCAGAGGAAACCGCAGATGAAGCGGCCCAGCAGCACGCCGAGCAGGATGAGGATGCCGGTGATGTAATAGGAAAAGCTGAATTTCGACGAGCCGACGACAGCCTGAAACGAGCCGATGGGACACGCGCCCGCCGCACCCGGGCAAGAGTAGCAGTTCAGTCCCGGCACGCACACGGTCTTGCCTGCGCCGCGATAGAGCGTACCCGTGAGGAAGTTCGGCAGGTGCAGATTCGTCAGCAGAGCCGCGCAGGCCTGGACCAGTCCGCGCCAGCGGGCGAGCAGAAAGGAAAACGGTTTTTTCTTATCCAATGCCCACACACTCCAGACATAGTTTGATCGCCTTGTTCAGCACCGTGTCCGCCTCGCCGCGCATCACACCGCAGACGAGAAATGCGAGGCCAAGCAGCAGAAAAAGAATCTGCACCCCGGCCTTTTTGCCAAATGTTTTGTTCAAATTATCACCCTTTCTGTTGTACCGGCGCTTAGACTACACAGGGAATATGAATACAGTATGAACAGCACCTTAAAAGAACCCTAATTTTATCTGGAAATAATAAGAAGTTTGCCCTGTGCGAAGGGGGTTGCACCATTATCCGCGCTTTTGAAAGAGCTTTGAAGCATAACGGGAGACGAGCTCACCGATCACAAGCCCCAGCACCGCGCCGGCGAACACGTCGCTCGGAAAGTGCACATATAAATAAAGACGAGAGAAGGCGAGCAGCACGGCGAGCGGGATGGCCGCATAACCGAAGCGGCGGTCTGCGCGCGTTGTCGATGTCCTTGTCAGGATAGGTCGCGATGTATGGCTCTTTGGCGAACGCCGTGAGCGGCAGCGCGGGCAGCCATGCCATCGGATGCGCAGCGGGAACCCAGGCCGTCAGCTCATCGTAGCCGATGGGGAGCCAGTCGTGCCCACCCTCGCGCGCGGAGATGAAGCACAGATCGAGTTGGTGCGTGTTGAGCTGTGTGATCAGCTCTGTGCTGTACCCACCGCGCAGCTGCACCTGAATGCCGCCGTAGCGCGCGTGGAAATCCGATATGATGCGCGCGAGCGGCGAATAAAACGCGCTGTATGCCGTGCCGACGGTAACCGTGCCGACATCCAGCCCGCGCAGCTGCGCGGAGAGCTGGGCGCAGCTCTCGCCCGCGTGCAGTAGGTCGCGGATGGCGGGCAGCAGCTTTTCGCACTCCTTTGTCGGGCGAACGCCGCTGTGCTCGCGCAGCAGGAGCGGAACGCCCGTCTCCTCCTCAAGCGCCGCGACCATGCGGCTCACGCCGGAGGGCGTGTATTGCAGCGCCTCCGCGGCGGCGGACAGACTTCCGGTCTCAATGGCGCAGACGAGCGCGCGGTAGCGATCGAGTTCCATGGCGTTCTTCTTTGCGAAATTGTCAAAGATGGTTTGATGGATCATCGGTTTACGCAAGGTGTAGCGCGGGTGTATGCTGTTGTCAAATCCTTGGAAATGGGGGGAACTATGGCACGCTCTTACGATCTAACGAGCGGCAGCATCCCGCAGCATCTGCTGCGCCTAGCCGCACCGCTCATCATGGGCAATATCTTGCAGCAGCTTTACAACACGGTGGACGCCTTTATCCTCGGGCGCTTTGCGGGCGATTTGGAGTTCGCCGCTGTCGGCGTTGCGGGCTCGGTGATGAACCTTTTCCTCTTTATGATCACAGGCGCGTGCACGGGCATTTCCGTCATCTTCGCCCAGCTCTACGGTGCGGACGAGCGCGAGCGCTTCCGCCGCGAGCACTGGCTCTCGCTCTCGTGCGGGCTGCTGGTGACGCTCGCGTGCAGCGGCCTCGGCTTTTTGCTGCTCTCGCCGCTGCTGCGGCTCATCCAGACGCCAAGCGAGCTCAAGACTTTTGTCTCGGTGTATCTGACGATCATTTTGGCGAGCCTGCCCGCGGCGTTTCTCTACAACCTCTACGGCGCGCTGCTGCGTGCCATCGGGCGGGCGAACGCGGCGCTGATGGTGCTCGCCGCGGCGGTGACGGTCAATGTCGCGCTCGACTACTGCTTTGTTGCGCGCTTTCAGTTGGGCATCGCGGGCGCGGCGTGGGCGACGGCGGCGCCGCAGGCCATTTCGGCGGTGCTGTGCATCCTCTACCTGCGGCGCAAGGCACCGGAGCTCATTTTTGCCCGCGCGGACTGCCGTATGGATGGAGAGCTATTGAAGCAGACGGCGCATTTCAGCTTCGTCACGGCGCTGCACCAGTCGAGCCTGTGCATCGGAAAGCTCCTGGTGCAGGGCGCGGTCAACACCGGCGGCACGGACATGATCTCGGCCTACACGGCGACGACGCGCATCGAGGGCTTTGCCAACTCGTTTGGCGACAGCGGCAGCGCTGCGACCTCCGTGCTCGTGGCACAGAATCGGGGAGCAGGGAAGGATGAGCGCGTGAAGGAATCGTTTCGCAGCAGCCTTTTTCTGATGCTTGCGATGGGGCTTGCGATGTCGCTCATCATGTACGTTAGCGCGAGCACGTCGGTCGGCTTTATGCTCGGGACGCGCAGCGGCGCGGCGTTTGAGAATGCGCGCGACTATCTGAAGCTCGCGGCGCTTTTCTACACGCTCTGCTTCACCGGCAACACATTCGCTGGCTATTTTAACGGCATCGGGAAGGTGTCCGTCCCGTTCCTCGGTGCGACGAGCCACATCGCGCTGCGAGTCGTCCTCTCGTGGCTGCTGGTCGGCAAAATGGGCCTCCACGCCGTCGCGCTGGCAACAGGCCTCGGCTGGGTGCTGGTCAACGCGCTGTGGACCTTTGTCAAATGGAGGATGGAGAAAAAAGAGAAAGCAGCAGAACGTGATATTATGTAAACATCAAAAGCCGCGCGCCCTTAGGCGCGTGGCTTTTGATAAGTTTTGTGAAGTATCGCCGCTGATCGAAATGCGCGGCAAAGGGATGACATTTTTGAGAAAGCACGAGGTTTCTGCCTATATGGGAAGACCATGTCGAAAGAGAAAAACTTTTGTAAGAGACGCGCTCTGCTTGCTGAACTTCTGTAAAGTGAAACTATTTTACAATTCTTCGAAATGGTAGCGCGGCTTGCCGGCGCTTTTCTTGCCGTATTCGATGGCTCTTGTCGGGCAATAGCAGATGCAGGCCATGCACTGTGTGCAGTTGGTTCCCCAGACGGGACGGGCGTTTTGCAGTGTGATGTTATTCAGCGGGCAGAGCTTTTCGCATTTGCCGCAGCCGATGCAGACATCGCTTGCAGTAAAGGGATTTGCCTTCACAAACAGCGGATAGAAAACCGGGTTCACCGCGCTGCTCGCGATGCGGTCGTAGAGTTTTTTGCGCGGCGGCGAGAACATGTGTCCTGCGCGGATCGCGGCGATCGCGCGGTCGATGAACGGCTCGGCTTTGGCGACGATCCGGCGAGCCTCCTCGACGGTTGGCGCGTTGAACATGGCGATGAAATTCTCCGGCATGACGATCTGCGCCGTGCCCATGTAGACGAGGCCCTTTTCGCGGCAGAGCGCGCGGTTGTACTTCGCGGCGTTGCCGATCTCGCTGCCGCAGTCCATGACGAACCACGTTTCCCTCGCGCCGCGCAGCTCTGTTCGCAGCAGATGGTCGCGCACGATGCGCGGGATGCGCCAGGCGTAGGTCGGCATGACGAGGACGAGCCGTCCATTGACGGCGAGCGGTGTTATGTCGCCTGATTTGATGCGGTCATTCAGGCTGATGAGCGTATCGTTCAGCGCATGTGCGATGCGCTCGGCGATGTGGCGGCTGTTGCCGGTGCCGGTGAAATAGAGTACCATGGCGACCTCCTGTGTCTTTGCTCGAGCACTGCCCGAATATTGTATTGCCTCTATTGTACCAGCCGTGGCGCGCGCAGACAAGCGCTTTGTGTAGGAAAACCGGCGGAGTAAAGTGACTTGAACCTGAGAGAAAAATCGCCGCGGCTTTTCTAACCGAAAGGGGCGAAAGAGGCATATTGCCTCTCGTATACTTGTGTTTCCTGCATTTTCTGCTTGCGGAATGGGGCGGATATGGTATCTTGAACCATGTGTCCATCGGCCGTTTTCGACCGGCGGTTCACGTTCTCTAACTGAACGACCGCTGAAAGGCAGGGCTTTTTCTTATGATGATCAACAAACGGCTCATCGGCGCGGTGCCGGAGAGCAAAAAATATATCGCGGGCAACGTCGCGCTGCAATGGTGCTCGCTGTGCGCGAACATCGCGATGATGAGCGCCGTGACGGAGCTGTTCGCCGCGCTCTTCGCGGGCAGCATGACGCAGAGTAAGATCGTCACGACCGCCGTGATCGCGCTTGCAGCTGTCGCCGTGCGATACGGCTGTACCGTCGGCGCGTCGCGCATGGGGTATCTATCGTCCAAGGCGGTCAAGAAGACGCTGCGCGGCGCGATCTATGACAAGCTCCTGTGCCTCGGCGCGTCGTATTCTGAGCAGGTCAAAACGTCGGAGGTCGTGCAGGTCGCGGTCGAGGGCGTCGACCAGCTCGAAACGTACTTCGGCGCGTATCTGCCGCAGTTTTTCTACGCGATGCTCGCGCCGCTGACGCTTTTTGTCGTGCTGTGCTTCGTGAGCGTGCCGGCGGCGGTCGTGCTGCTCGTCTGCGTGCCGCTCATCCCCGTCGCCATCGCGGCGGTACAGACATGGGCGAAGAAGCTGCTCTCGAAATACTGGGGGCAGTACACGGCGCTCGGCGACACGTTTCTTGAAAATTTGCAGGGCTTGACGACCTTGAAAATCTATCAGGCCGACGCCTTCAAAAATGATGAGATGAACGTCGAGGCCGAAAAGTTCCGCAAGATCACGATGAAGGTTCTTACGATGCAGCTCAACTCCATCACGATCATGGACCTCATCGCCTACGGCGGCGCGGCGCTCGGCGTCATCATGGCCGCAACGCAGCTGCGCGCGGGGAAGATCGACCTTGCGGGCGCGCTGCTCATCATCCTGCTGGCGGCGGACTTTTTCATCCCCATGCGCCAGCTCGGCTCGTTTTTCCATATTGCCATGAACGGCATGGCCGCGAGCGATAAGATTTTCCGCCTGCTCGACCTGTCCGAGCCCGCACACGGCGGCGTCAGCTGTCCCGCGGGCGACATTGTCTGCCGCGGCCTGCGCTTTTCCTACGAGCCGGAGCGCGAAATTCTGCACGGCGTCGATCTGACGATCCCGCAGGGCAAATTCGTCTCGCTCGTCGGCGAGTCGGGCTGCGGCAAGTCGACGATCTCCGCGCTTTTGATGGGCCGGAACAAGGGCTACACCGGCTCGATGACCGTCGGCGGCGCGGAGCTGCGCAACATTGAAAAAGCGAGCCTGATGCGGCGCATCACCTACGTCAGCCACCAGAGCTACCTCTTCAAGGGTACGGTACGCGACAATTTGCTGATGGGCAAGCCTGGTGCGAGCGATGACGAGCTCTGGAGCGCTCTCACGCAGGTCAATCTCGCGGACTTTCTCAGAGGGGAAGCGGGGCTCGACACCTTACTTTCCGAGCGCGGCGAGAACCTTTCGGGCGGTCAGCGCCAGCGCCTTGCGCTCGCCCGCGCGCTGCTGCACGACAGTCCGGTGTACATCTTCGACGAGGCTACGTCGAACATCGACGTTGAGAGCGAGAACGACATCATGGCGCAAATTCACGCATTGGCGGGCCGGAAGACGGTGCTGCTGATCTCGCACCGTTTGGCGAACGTCACAGCGTCGGATGAAATTTACGTGCTGGAGCGCGGCAATATCGTTCAGCACGGCACGCACGAGGCGCTGCTGAAGCAGGGCGGCGCTTACGCTGCGCTGTGGTCGGCTCAGCAGGTGTTGGAGCACTACGGAGAGGAGGCGGCAAAATGAAAAAAAGAAGCGGTTTTACCGTCATGGCGCGGCTCATCGGCCTCGTGAAGCCACTGAGCGGCTACATGGTGCTCGCCATTTTGATGGGCCTTGTCGGCCGCCTCTGCGCCGCGTTCATCACGATCTTCGGCGGCTTTGCCGTGCTTGACCTGCTCGGCTTCGCAACGCCCGTCGCGCTCAAGACGACGTTCGTCTGTGTGCTGCTCTTCGCGCTCGTGCGCGGCATCTTCCGCTACGCCGAGCAGTCCTGCAACCACTTCATCGCCTTCAAGCTGCTTGCGCTGATCCGCGACAAGGTCTTCCGCGCACTGCGCCGTCTCTGCCCCGCGAAGCTCGAGGGCCGCGACCGCGGCGACCTCATCTCCGTCATCACGTCGGACATTGAGCTGCTCGAGGTCTTCTACGCGCACACGATCTCGCCCGCGGCCATCGCGGCGCTTTTCACGCTCATCATGTGTCTGTTCATCGGGCATTATCACGCGTTGCTTGGCCTTCTGGCACTCGCGGCTTACGTCTGCGTCGGCGTGGTCATCCCGCTCATCACGTCCCGCCGCTCGTGCAATACGGGGATGCGATTCCGCACGGAGTCGGGCGCGCTGTCGGCCTTCGTGCTCGACAGCCTGCGCGGCCTGAACGAGACCATTCAGTACGATCGGGGCGCAGAGCGCCGCGCCGAGATGGATGCGCGCACCGATGCGCTATCCAAAGAGGAAGCCAAGCTCAAGCGTCTCACGGGCCAGAACATGGGCATCACGAACACGGCCATTTTGCTCTTCGACCTTGCAATGCTGGTTTCTTCCGCGGCGCTGGTGCAGCGCGGAGAGCTGACGTTCGACGGGGCGCTCATTGCGGTCCTTGCGCTGTTCTCGTCGTTCGGCCCCACGGTCGCGCTGGCAAATCTCGGTGCGACGTTGCAAAACACCTTCGCCGCGGGCAACCGCGTGCTCGACATTCTGGATGAAGAACCCGTGATCGACGAGGTCAGCGGACAGAAAGAGGTTGAATTTACCGGCGCGGAGGCCGAGCACGTCACGTTCTCCTACGGCGGGGAGGACATTCTCTCCGACGTTTCCGTCCGCTTCCCGGAGGGGAGCGTCGTCGGCATTGTGGGCCGCAGTGGCAGCGGAAAATCGACGCTTTTAAAGCTCCTGATGCGCTTCTGGGATGTGCAGAAGGGCCGCGTCCGCCTGTCAGGCACGGACGTTTCCAGCATCAACACGGGGAATCTGCGCGAGATGGAGAGCTTCGTCACGCAGGAGACACATCTCTTCCACGACAGCATCAAAAATAACCTCCGTATCGCAAAGCTCGACGCGACGGACGACGAGATCGTCGCGGCCTGCAAAAAGGCTGCCGTGCACGAATTCATCATGACGCTGCCGCAGGGCTACGACACGCCGGTCGGCGAGCTGGGCGACACGCTTTCGGGCGGCGAGCGCCAGCGCCTCGGACTCGCCCGCGCGTTTCTGCACGACGCGCCGCTGATGCTCCTTGACGAGCCGACGAGCAATCTCGACAGCCTGAACGAGGCGGTCATCCTGAAATCGCTGCACGAGCAGTGCGCGGGCAAGACCGTCGTGCTCGTGTCGCACCGCGCGTCGACCATGCGCATCGCCGACACGGTCTACTCCGTCGAGCACGGGAGAATGAGCTGATGAAGGATATCGAAACCAAGCGCGAGCGCGAAAAGAAGATGATCTCGCAGATGATCGCCCTCTACTGCCGCCGCAATCACCACACAAGAGGCGTGCTCTGTCCCGAGTGCGCGGCGCTGAACGACTACGCCCGCGCCCGCTCCGAGCACTGCCCGTTCATGGAGACGAAGACCTTCTGCGTCAACTGCCGCGTGCACTGCTACAAACCTGACATGCGTGAAAAGATCCGCGCCGTGATGCGCTTTTCCGGCCCGCGGATGATTTTCTATCACCCCGTCGCCGCAATCCGCCACGTGGTGAAGACAAAGCGCGAAAAAAAGAGACTGGAGAGAGAAAACCGATGAAGCTGAAACGCCTTTTCTTCCTGATCCTCGGCTGCGTGTGCCTTGCGCTCGGCTGCGTCGGCATCGTGCTGCCGGTGCTGCCCACGGTGCCGTTCTTCCTTGCGACGGTGTTCTGCTTTGCAAACTCGTCGGAAAAGCTGCACACATGGTTTCTCGGCACAGAGCTCTATCAAAAACACCTCGACTCATTCGTGAAGAAAAAGGGCATGACCGCGCAGACCAAGGCAGGCATCCTGATGTCCGTGACGCTGCTTGATGGCCGTCGGCTTTTTCCTGATGCTGCGAAAAGCGCTCTACATTCCCTGCACTATGCCTTCACAACTCTGAATCAGGGCGGCTATGAGGATATTGCTACTGAAGAGTTCGAGAACATACATAACCTGTTTGCTGCGATTCTTGCAAAGGGTATCGGTAGACAGCTGAAACAGGGCCTTTACCGTGAGTATCTGAACCAAAAGGAGACGGTCACTGCTGTTCGCGGCAAAATTGACATGCCCGGAACGATACAGAACCGCCTCGCAAGGAGGCAGGTATTGACCTGTGAATATGATGAGCTTTCCGAAAACAATCTGCTGAACCAGATTCTTAAAACGACCGTGATGCTCTTGCTCCGTCATGTAAGGGTGGATCAAGCATACAAAAGCGATTTGAAGAAGGAAATGTTGTTCTTTTCAAATATTGATACCGTTGACCCTGGCACAATTCACTGGTCGGCCATTCGGTTTCAACGGAACAACAATACCTATCGTATGCTCATTAGTTTGTGCCAACTGATCCTCGAAGGAATGCTGTTGACCTCGGACTCCGGCGAATACCGACTGGCTTCCTTCATTGACGAGCAGCGCATGAACCGCCTGTATGAGAAATTTATACTGGAGTATTACGCCAAGGAATGTCCACAGGTAACGGCAACGGCATCTCAGATTCCGTGGGCGTTGGACGATGGAATTGGCACCATGCTTCCGGTCATGCAAAGCGACATTATGCTGACCAGAGGCAATGAGGTCCTCATCATTGATGCCAAGTACTATACACACACCACGCAAGCTCAGTATGATGTGCATACCTTGCATTCCGGTAATCTGTATCAGATTTTCACCTATGTGAAGAACAAAGCGGCGGAGTTCGGCAACGAACCGCATCAGGTATCCGGCATGCTTCTGTATGCCGCAACAGACGAAGCAATCCAGCCGGACAACCGCTATCGGATGAGCGGTAATCAAATCAGTGTGAAAACACTTGATTTGAATAAGAATTTTTCAGAAATATCTGCTCAGCTTAATCGCATTGTTGAAGACCATTTTTTATAAGGCTTTATCTTTAAAAACTGTATAACACAGGATTACAGGAGAAAGTTTGTGCACAGTATTTATATAATCAACTCTCTTGGTGTTACTTGGTGTTGATTAGTGTATCAATGAAGATGTTTGGCAATATGACCTATGGGGGTATAGCTAACCTGCGAGAGCAAGTCACCAGTAAAGCAACCCGCAATCGCAACGTAGCATCTAAAAAGTTAATATCCCGGAAGTCCAGTAAAATCAAGGGGTTCCGGTTCCATGGGGGTATAGCTCAGCTGGGAGAGCGCTTGAATGGCATTCAAGAGGTCAGCGGTTCGATCCCGCTTATCTCCACCACAACAGACCGTAAGGCCAACGCCTTACGGTCTTGTTCTATCTACGGTTCAGATACACCTCCCTGCTTCCCACAACAATTAAATCAAGCACACAATTGGCGCCCATTTTCAATGCGAAGATGGGCGCTTTTTTATTTTATCAACGAAGGAGGAAAACAGATATGAACGACCACAGTAAAGATTCGCAGACTCGCTTCCTCAGAGAAGCAGCAATCGTCCTTGCCAAGGAGGGTTTCCAGTTGGACGAAGTTCACACTGACAGGCTGTGTATCCTGCTTGACGGTTCGCCGCTTTGTGAAGTAACTGGGAGCGGTGGTGTTGCCTACCGCAATGAGGATATTGACGAGCCAGAACGGATCGCTGCCAAGGACAAGGTGTATGAGATTGTCAGGACCACAGCGGAGTATATGCGGCAGATGGAGATGGCGCCCTTTTTGAAAGCCGACGGTCTGGAGGACGGCTACAAGGTGCTGGCGGATTTCAACGGCACTGTGCTGGCTGGAGTTCAGAGCAAACACGGAGTCCACTTCGTCACATGGGATTGGGCCTATGGGCACACAGGAGTATGTCATGGGCACTATTTCATGGAGAACTATGCAGGAGCCAAACAGGACTTTGCTATCCGCTCCGGGCTGATTCAAAAGGAACGGCTTTTCACCCCAGAGCAGATGACCGAGATTTATCGCTGCTGTGCGGACTCTGTAGACGGAGATTTCTTTGAACTCACGGGAGAGCAGGAAAAAATGATCCGCAGTGTTCAGCAGCAGATTGAGGAGTGTGTGCCGGATTTGGACGAGCGAATCCGGCAGCAGGAAGAAGCCTTGGAACAAGTCGCGCAGCAACAGACAATGTAATATCAAACGGAACGGGCCGGAGTCTTAGCAATAAGATTCCGGCCCTTTTTTCATTTCAGAGAGGAGTTCGCTTATGCCGTACTATTTCATGCGAGACACGCCGCTGCAGGCGTTGGAGCAGTTGATGATGTCTCAGCCCGGTCAAAAGCCCAGAGGTGGTGGAATATACCGCAGCCCATTTCGTTACACGCCCGAAGATGTGGCGTGCGAATACTGCCAGAACTATGTCCGCAAGCATCCGTGCCGCCTATGTGAATGTACCTGCCTGGAGGAGCGGATCGAGGCAGGTGTGCTGGAGCTGAATGCGTTCATGCGGGACTGCTTCACCCCCTCTATGGGGCCGCAGTTCCGAAAAAGGATGCATCAGCAATTTAGAGAGAGGAAACCTCAATTCTTCCTGTCTGATGCCCACCGGCGAAGATGGACACATTGGCGAGAGCGCTGCTGGCGTTTGTCCGACCGGAACAAAGCGGCCCTCTTCCTGCTCACGGCATACGAGGGCCTTTGGCGCAGGATGGTCTGGAAATGCGGGAATGACGGCTTTGACTTCCAAAGCGTCCGGCTCGGAGGAATCGAGCCGGAGCTATACAGCGTCTACCAGGCGGCGAAGGCCATTGCGGTCGGCTGCTGTAATATCACTCTCGCAGACCTTGCGTCTCCGGAATTGGTCACAGATGAGGCGTTCCACCTGATCACTGGCGCACTACTGATGGCCAAATACGGAGATGCGGTTTTGAATTTGGAAAAAGGAGTTGACGAAACATGATGATACAAGCGGTGCTTGGCAATCCGCATCACCCGGAATACGGCGTGGCGACCATTCCGTTTCCTATTCCCCGCGACCAGCACGCACACTGCATGGAACTGCTGGAGGCGTTGGAAATCGGTGACGCGGTCAAGGCGGACTGCAAGGTGGAGAAGATTGACAGCTTCTACACCGTTCTTAAGCGAGTGGAAATGCTCACGGTCAATGTGGAGGAGCTGAACTACCTCGCCAAGCGGCTGGACAGCTTCGACACCGGCGAAGCCGCACAGTTTCAGGCGATGGCACACAAGTTGGAGCTGTTCGAGCTGAAGGATCTCATCAACCTGACCTTTTGCTGCCAGCAGACCACGGTCATCACCGATTTTTCCGACCTCGCCGCTGTTGGCCGTGACCACTACATGAACCTGCACGGCGGCA